>JACCDX010659836.1_pt1 | contig 12808 bp, 2 predicted proteins | sample 7449681 | NCBI WGS metagenome assembly JACCDX01 (sample SAMN15323450, study PRJNA562643) | freshwater metagenome | isolation source: river surface water | place: USA:Blue River Watershed | collected 2017-08-18
GTACAACCGCAAGCACCTAATTGGACAGTACAGCCGAATCCTGATGCAATGAATCTTCAAGATTTAAGATATACTTATCCAACTGATGCAAGAAACGAACCTGTTTACGGTTCAAGAGATGAGGCTAAAGGAGCATTATTAAATAATCCAGGAAGTGATATCTCTAGAACTTACTACCAAGATAAAGGTACAGGTAAAATGGGTCAATTATTATCTAATGCAGCTATGCAAGATATTAGAGGAGGTAACATTCAAAGTTGGTCTCCTAACAATCCTACTAAATTAGCAGCTGAAGATACTTTCAATATGGGAGATTACTACTACAAACATGATGCTACTCCTTATAGCGGTCCTTATGGTGTAGAACCAGGTATGGAACAAATGAGTAATAGCTTTCCTACAGGCTACAGAAACGGTGGTCGTATAATGAGAGGCGGTGGAAAAGAATTTATGAGAAATGTAGGAGCAGGTGCATACGGTGTAGGAGAAGGTTTTCTAGATACGCTTACTGGTGGTCTTACTGATAACTTAACAGATAAAGGATTTGACAAGTTATCTCAAATGGGTAACCGTACTGAAGAAGAAATTGCAAGAGATAAAATGATTCGTGGTTTTGGTAATACAGCTGGAGCTATCGGAGGAGCAGTTATTTCTGGAGGAGCCGCTACAGGTTCTGCTATTTCTGAAGGAGCTGAAGGATTAGGTCAAGGACTTACTAATATTAAAGGAACTAATGAAGCTTTTGATAAAACAGTAAATAGCCTAGCTCAAGCTGGTTCTATGGTTGGCGGTATGGTAGGAGGTAATCCTATGGATGCTGCAAGTGCAGTAGGCGGAGTCGCTGGTGCTGCGGGAACAGCTGCACAAGGAGCTAGTCAAGTACCTCAGTTTGCACAATCGATGATGAAGGCAGGACAAAATCCTTTTTTAAAACAAGTAACAGGGGTGGCAGGCAGTATGATGAAAGCTGGAGGCCACATGTACCCTACTATTTATCCAATGTATAAAAATAACGCTGGTCCAATGGGACAGAAGTTAACTAACTTATACGAATACGGAGGCTCTTTCGAAAATCCACGCCAACAAATGTATATGCCTTTAGACGGCGTAGAAAGAACAGGTGGATATTTATTTGCTGATGGAGGTCCTTTAGACGGTATAGACCCAACGGCTGTACAACAAGGAGTTTCTTATGTAACTGATTATTTAAATAATCCAGAAGCTGCTATTAAAATGGGTTTCGATCCTAAATTAGTAGAAGAGTGGACAGATCCTAGTACAGGAGAATATGAAGTTCCACCTGCTTATAGATTAGATCAAAGTACTAAAAACTTTATAGGGAATTTAGGAAAAGGTAGTATGGAAGAAGTAGCAGCTGCAGGTAAACAATTTAGAACAAGTAATTTGGAAAGAATGCCTTATCTACCTGTAGGTACTATTGAATCTAATACTCCAAATACTTTAATGGGAGTTAAACCAAGTAATACTAATAATACTGATAAAGTTAGTACAGAAAGTAATACACCTTATTATTTTTCCAATTTAGGAGAGTTAGAAAGTCCAGAAGTACAGGGTTATACAGGAGGAGATGTATCAGAAAGAAAAGTTATTATTAATGGCAAACCTTATACTAAAAAACAAGCTTTACAAGATCCTTATTTAACCAGTTTATTAGATCAAGAAGACATTGCTGATTATTTTAAAGATATTCCAACATCTAGTTTAGAAGATGAAGAAGAAGAAGATGTTATTGTAGATGAAGATAACATTCCGTCTATAGAAGAGGAGGATAATGTTGATGACTCAACAATAGATGAAGAAATTCTTATAGCACAAAATATGCTCAAAAATGCTAAAAATCCTAAAGATATAGCAGACGCTGAAGCATATTTATCTAAGCTACAAAGAATGAAGACAGGTCTAGAAGATAGAAATGTTAACCTTCAAATGAAGCAGACTCCACTACAAGCTTTAGGACTAGCTGCTCCAGCTGCTTATAATATAGGACAAGGTTTATTTGGTAAGCCGATGCAGTTTAATGAAGAAGATTTTATGAATAAGGCTAAAATTAGTCCTTATAAAGTAAACATCAATCCTCAATTAAACGAAGCAAATTTAGCTTATAACTCTGCAGAAAGAGCATTAAAAGATATGTCTCCAGGTGCAGGTGCTTATTTAACTAACCGTTCTAATTTAGCAAACTTACGTTCTAAAACTATTAAAGATATTTTAGCAGGTAAAGAAAATGCAGATGCTCAATTACAAATGCAAGCAGATGCACAAAATGCTCAATTAGGAGCTCAAAATATTGGAAACAAGTTAGCTATCCAACAATTAAATGCTCAAGCTAAAGCTGCTAAACAAAGAATGTTACAAGAAGGTTTGGGACAATTAGGACACCTAAGTCAAAAAGCTCAAGAAATGGATGCTCAAGAAAAATATATGAGATTAATTTCGCCGCAATACGGTAAAACTTTTGAATATCAAACTATCTTTGACCAAGCTAAAAATGCTTTAGCAGATTATAGAAAAAATAAAAGTTCTAACAAAGAAGAAAAATAATTAACAATGCCAATTACTCCATATACTCAGCCAATACAGTTTGAATACAAGCCGCTTAACCTAGCGGCTTTCGCTGTTCCTTTAGCACAAATGCAGGAAAAGTTTGATGTGACTCAAGCATTAATTAATGAATCTGATGTTGATTTAGCACATTTAAATTTTGGTACAGATGCTGTAAAAGCAGAAGCATTAAAAGGAACTTATAGAGAAAAAAGAGATGAGTTAGTTAAAAATTTATCAGAGACTGGAAACTATACTCAAGCAGCTACTAAATTAAAAGAGTTAAATAGATTATGGCAAAATGATCCAGAACGTAAAGCTATAGAATATAATTATACTGCTAGACAGAATTATATGAAAGAGCAAAAAGAACGTATGGATAAAGGAGAGATTACTAGAGATCAATATTACCAAGACGTTGCTCGTAAAGATAGAGATTATACAACGGGTCAAGGTACTTATTGGCAACATGATCCTAATTTAGAAGAGGGAAAATATAATTTATATGGCACTAAAGGAAGATTAAAAGATCTTGAAAAAGATTTAGAAGAAATGTCTTGGAAAGTTGCTAATGCTGTTGAAGGGGATAAACGTGCGGGAGCCCTAATGGAAATAGGAATTGATCCAGAATTAATGGATAAAAAATTCATGCAAACTATAATCGAAGAAAGAGATGCTAATAAAGTAGCGTCTGCTGTTTCTGGTTATTTAAAAACTCTTCCTAGATTTAGAGATTGGGCATTAGAAAAAGCGGATTATAATTACGATGAATTAAAAGCTACTAATCCTGAGAAATACAAAGAAAAAACTAAAGAACTTACTAATAATGCATTAGAGTCTATAGACAGTCAAATATCTAGAATTACTGCTAAAGCTAAAAAAGAAGGTAAAAAAGATTTATTAGAAACCGAAGAGTTTAAAGACTTACTTGCTTATAAAGCAGAATTAGAAAAAGGAAAAGCTAGTGGTGAGTTTGATGAACCTTTAATTAAAGGATTATACAATCAAGAAGCTTTGAATAAAATGTACGACATGAGTGCATTAGGTAAAGTATTTGAATACAAAAAAATTGATAGAGATTATTCTTGGAGAGATTTAGAATTACCAAAAGACGGAGGAAAAGGAGGAGACGGTGATTTAGAAGACCCTCTAAATACCCCTGGCGGTTTCACACCTACTACTTACGATCCGTTAAACATGAATAATTTAACTACTCAAAGAGTAACTAATGCTAAAGCTTTATTGCCTAACATTAGTAACATGGTTAACATTGCAAGCGGTAATATGAGAACCTTAACTCAAGGTTGGAAAGGAAGCCAGTACCGTGAAAATATGCAAAAAAATCCTGGTCTCCAAAGAGAAAAATTAAATAAGATTTATACAATTGCTGCTAATACAATGGCAAAAGGAGGGGACGCAACAGACTTCCAAAGAGCACTATGGAATGCAGGTATTAAAGAAGGTAATAATGCTAAAACTGCAGGAGCAGTATTTAGAGAACTTTCTGGTAATAAAGGTAACACTCTTAATTATATGAGAGAGCAACTAGAACAATCTGAGGGAGCATTTCAAAATTGGCAAGATGCTAAAGAACAAGAAGTTGCAATAGATAAAAATCTTATTTCTAATAATGAGTATAGAAAATATTTAGGAGAATTTGAGCAGAGTAATAATGTAGTAGTTGATAAAAATACTCTAGAAAAATTAAAAAAATTAGGTTTAGATCCTCCTACTGATTATGTAAAAATAAGAGATAAAAATGGGAATATCACATATTCTTATTCTGTTCCTATAAATACATACTTAAAATCTTTAAAAGATTCTAATGGTAATACTATTAGTAGTCTAGAAGAAGCAGTAAAAAAAGGAATTAATTTAAATAATATAAAATTAGCTCCTTCACAATATCCAGGAGGAGGAGGATATGATATAAATGATTTAACAAGTATTAATAAAGGACTACAAGACAAAAAACAAGAACTTATTAATAAAGGAACTTCAGGAGAATTTATGTCATTTAGATATGTAGGAGATAAAAAAGTAGATAAATTTTTAAATGCTCAATTCCTTACTGCTAGCGATCTATCAGCTTTTCATCCTTCTACTAAACCAAATTTTAAAGGTGTTCCAGGATTTGACGAAGATGGTAGAATGTTACAAGGTACACAGTTAATGCTTACTGATAAACAAGCTGTTAAAATAGTAAGAAAAGGAAACAGAATGTTATTAGAAGTTCCGTATCAATTTATTAATGAAGACGGTAAGAAAGCAGAAACTTCTGTATTAGTAGACTTTAAAAAAGGACAAGATCCTTTAAAACAAAAACTAATAAACCATATAACTTACCTTACTGCAGATACTAAGGACACTGATAATTATTCTAATCAAACTTATAAAACAGCTAAGTCAATGCAATACGATGTATTAGCAAAAAGCGATCTTACACAAAATAATTTTGATTTAGTAGATGTTGGTCCTAAAGATAAACCTGTTGTATTAGAAACACTACCTACAGGAGCTACGGGAACTAATGTAGAAATAGTAAAAGAATATGTAAAAGGGCGTCCTCCTATATTAAGTGTTAGAGTAAATAATGGAGAAAAAACAGAATATCTTACTAGAAATGGTAAGAAATTTAGCACTACCGATGTAAATGAGGCTAAAGTATTTGTAGCTGAAAATTTATGGGGAGAATAAAATAATCTTTACTTTTACTAATAAATTTTTTTCCATGGGTAAAAAACAATCTACCAAAGAAGTTAGACCGCCTTCACAAGATTATCTTAAAAATCAAGCCTTAATTAAAGGACTATCTCAAGAAGGTATTAAAGAAGGTACTATAATAGATCCTGAGTTTGTAAAAGCACGCGCAGAAGTTACTCCATCAAGTTATGAGGGAGTAGAAAAAGACTATGAAATATTACCATATCAACACTTTGATAAGTACGAGAGTTATATAGATCCAGGAACTTTACGTGGAGGACAATTTGATATTAAGGAATTAAATAAATTAAGAGCAGAAAATCAATCTAATTGGGAACAATTGGGTAATGCTACAGGTAGAGTAGCTTTAAATATAGTTCCTCAAATTGCAGGAGGATTTGCTTCTATGCTTGATCTTCCTGGTTATTTTGATGCAGAGCATGCAGCTAATAATTCAATTGTTAATTGGGCAGACAGCATTAAAAAAACTGTAGACGAAGATTGGTTACCTATTTACGAAGAAAGTCCCAACAAATCTATGCAGTTAGGCGATTGGGCTTGGTGGATGTCTCGTGGTTCAGGATTAGTAGAATCAGTAGGAAGTTTTTTAGCTCAAGGAGCAGGAGTAGGTAAATTAACTTCTGCAGGGATTAAAGGTTTAGGTACTTTAGGTAGAGCTAGAAAATTAACTAAAGCTGTAACAGGTTTAGAAATAGGAGCAGAAACAGGATTAAAAACTGCTAATGCTTTGGGTACACTTACTAGTGCCACAATGTTAAATCAATCTGAAGCAGTAATTGAAGCTTCTCAAGTTTATCAAACTACTTTACAAAAAGCATTAGATAGAGGGGAGACTTACGAAGATGCTAAGTTAAAAGCATCTAAGTCTGCTGCTACTACTATGAATTTAAATAGGTTAAATATTTTATTAAACCTTACTTCTGCAAAAGCTTTTATGAATCCGATGGCTTATACTAGACAATTGCTAGAAAAAAATACAATAGCAGGAGCACTAGGAGAATTAGCTAAAGAAGGAAGCCAAGAAGCTGTAGAAGAATTAATAAACCATGTAGCATCTAAAAAAGGAGAAGCAGTAGGAGAAGATAGAGCTTATGGATTAAACGATGCTATCAAAGACATGACTAGCATGGAAGGTGTAGAAGCTGCATTTCTTGGAGCTATTGGAGGTATTGCTCAAACTGGAGGAACAACTGCATTACAGTATTCTAAATTTGGTCCAGGTAGCACTGTAGATGCTAACGGAAATAAGATAAGCCTTAAAACAAAACAACGTAACGATTACGATAAGCAACAAGAAATAATTAAAGAGATGGAAGCTAGCGGTGTCAAGATGACTGACACTATGCAAAATCTTAAAGACAGAATTATTTTTGAAGAAAAGGTTCGTAAAGCTGCAGAAACAGGAAACGAAGAAGAAATAAAAAATCTATTTAATCAAAGATTTGAACAACAAGCTGTAAAAGCTTTTCAATCTGGTACTACAGAAGTACTAGAGAATTTATATAAAGAAGAGGCACAACAAGACCCTAATGAAGTAGGTCAAGATCATATTGATAGAGCTAACGAAAATATTAAAAATCTTAGAGCATTAGAAGAAGTTTATAATAACTATGAAGGCTATCAAAATGTAGAAGAGATTTTAATGAACCGTGCAAATAAAATGCGTGCGGATCAAGCTTATAATCAAGCAGATACATTAAAGAAAAATTCAGATATAGATTTAGGATTACAAGTTAGAGAGATTGCTAAAAAATATAATTTTGAACACGATCAAGAATATATAAATAAAGAAGAAGGAGTAGAAGTTTCTAGAGGTACAAGAAAAATTACTTCTCCTCTTACGTATTCTATGAGTAATCTAGAAGAGAATACAGGAACTACAGATTACAATAAAGAAGTTTATAATAAATTTTTAAAAGAAGTAGAAAGTTTACCTTCCTATCAAGCAAGTAAACAATATTCAGAACAAATAGATAACTTAAATAAACTTAGAATTGATCAAGACAAAGAGTTAGGCAATCTAATTAGTCCTCAATATCAAGAAAAAGTTGCTGCACAACAAGCAGAAAAATTAAAAGTAAAAGAATTAAAAGATGCAGTAACTACTGCTAAATCTATTTCTGAAGTTGAAAAATTAAAAGAACAGTCTGAGAATGAAGAATTTAGAAAAATGGCAGATGCCAAAATAGATTCTTTAAAAACTCTTGCAGCAGAAGAAGCAAAAGCTAAAAAAGTAAATTTAATAATAGCTAATACTAAGGAAAAGATTAAACAAGTTACTTTAGATAGTAATGAAGACATTGCACAAGAAATAGAAAACTTAGAGATTCCTGATACAGAAAAACAATTGCTTCATCAAATTCTTCATAACCACGTTAATAAATTAATGGGTCGTGAAGTAGAAGAAGAAGAAGATGTAGAAGAAAATCCATTCGATGTTTTTGAACAAGGGGAGGATCCTACAGAGGCCGTTAATAAAGAAGAAGAGTCTTTTAAAACAGAGCTACCAAAAGATCTACCTAATCCTAATACAGAAGCAGAAACTGTTGAACAAGAAGTAGCAAATAATGCTAAGACCCTTAGACAGCAAGACAAGACTACTATTGAAGGACAAGATGCTCAAGGTAATTTAATTTACAACTATGACCGTAGTTCTGAGGGTTATAACCGAGGAGCATTTTTATCAAGAGAGTTTAATCAAACTGACGATCAAGGAGTTATAAACCGTGAGGAGTTTAATGATAAAGTAGAAGATAACTTAGATATCCTTGACCCAGATAAATACACTGAGGGAGAAGAATTAATTTTAGACTTAGATTTAAATTACTCAGGAGAAAAGTACGATCCTAAATCTAATACTAGAGAAAAAATCTCTTGGGAAGATAGATTAATAGAACTTAATAACTTAGCAAAAGAACAGGGAATTCCTTTAACCCAACTTCCAGAATACATTGCTGAAGTGCCAATAGTAGTAAAGGCAAAAGATGGTACTCCTATATTTTACGTCCATGATAATGCTTGGTATCGAGAAGAAAACCTTAATGCTTCCGCAGAAGAAATTGCTGAAGATAAAGCAAGAAACTATAAAATTCGTGAGCACATAGTTAAAAACGGTACTGCTAAGTCTCGTATCAGCTATAAAAGCTACGGTAAATTATTTAAAACAGCAGACGGCAAAAAGCTAAGTCTTACTGAAGCAATGCCTGACCCTAATTTAGTAATTGCTGTAGGAAAAAACGGAACATTCGATGCTAATAAAGCTTTGCCTATAGAAACTATTAACGGCAAATCTGTTAGTCCAAGAATCATTGGTAATGCTAAAGTACAAGAAGGTCGTCCTTATGCTCTAGTAAGAGTAGCTCAAGGTGTTTACATGCCTATTCCTGTACAACGTAGTCCTATTGCACCTCAAGTAGTAGATACTATTATGTTTGCTATAGAGGCTTATTTAACTAATGATCCCGATAACCAAACTGTAAAGAATATTTACGACGCTACTGGTTATAACATCAATGAGATAACAGGTTTAAAAATGTATTTAAACCAGTTTATATATTTATTCCCTGTTAAAAACGAAACAGAGTTTGAGAATATATTAATCCAAGGTGGACAAGGAGGTGCTCTAAAATCTAACATGCCTCTTATTGCTTTTACAGGTAACTCAATTATGTTTGGAAAACCAGGCGTTAATATGGGTATAGTAAAAAATACTAAAGCAGGAAAGATTAGTAAAAACTTTGACAGTAGATTAGGTCTTAAAAAATTAAGAGAAACTATTTTAGGCTCAGGAAAAGTACTATCTAGCGTAAGTATTAAAGACCTGCAGTTAAATAGAAACACTGCACTAATACTTAACAAAGAAGGTGATACTCAGACAGTTAAATATTTAGACCACGTTAAAGCTTCTACAGAAACAAATACTCTTTCTGTTAACATAGGAACCGAGCAAGATCCTAAATGGGTTTATACTATTCAACCTACAGTATTATTTGACACATCATTTGCAGGTATTGATTCTACTCAAAAATTACGAGCATTTAAACCTACAGAAAAAGTAGAACCTACTACAGGAGAAACAATTACTCCTACTGTAGAGCAAGAAGTAGAAACTGCTGCAGAAGAGAATGTAGTAGAAACAAAAGCTAAAGAATTTTTAGACGGTACTCCTAATGTTACAGAAGAAAATATTACTACTATTCTTGATAACATAAATGCAAAAGAAGGGTCAGAAGAAAGAATTCCAGATGAGATTTTAACACAAATAGGGTTTGCATCTAGAGAAGAAGCGAGTAATGTATTAAATAGAGCTTTAGAAATCTTTAGAGAAAATGCTAAAGAAACTAAGACTATCACATTACCTAACGGTCAAAAGATTACTATAGATAAAAACACTAAAGACTCTAATGACATTGCTGATGATGAAGAAGATTATAGTTTACCAGCGTTAGAAACTCCTATTGAAGGTGAAGAGGGTAAAACATACTTAGACAAAATCAACGAAGAAATAGAAGACTTTGTTATAAGAGGTATTGATCAAAGTACTCAAGAATCTCTATTAACTTATTTAGCTGCAGACATAATGCAGCAAGCAATTGATGCTAAGGAAGTTAGCGGCAAAAAATCTGTAGATACTAAACCTATTTTTGACAAGCATTTGCAATCTTTTAAAGAGTTAGCTAAGTTTTACAAAGAAAATGGGTTACCTAATAAGGCAAAAAGAATTAATAGTATAATAGATCAATTTGATAAAGTTAAAAAATTAACTAATCAAAAGATCTCTTTGTTTACTACTGGTACGGTACAAGAAGATTTAAATCTTAATGATAACGAAGAATCAGTAGGTCTAGAAAAAATAGTGTATTCTGATGATTGGGCATTTACAGTTAGTTCTAAGTCTACTGCTAGCGCAGATTTAAAAAGATTCTTTGCATTTGTTCCAGCTCAAGACGAAAACGGACCTATAACTAACATGTTAGGGTTTCCAGAAGTAATGTCTTTTGATACAGTTTACGATACTCTACACGAAATCTTGTCTAACAAACCAGCGGATTTTGAGTTTATGATGGATACCTTGGGATTATATACAGAAAAATTCCCATGGATAACTGGAGTAATAGAAAAGATAGAGAACGCTTCAGAAAAAATACAAAACGAATTTGTATCCGATATGGCTAAACACCATATCGACATGCAGTTTGTAATGTGGAGCAAAGATAGAAACGGTAGATATTCCTTACAAAGATGGTCAAGTAACGCTTCAGCAATTGAGCAAAGACTTCGTCAAATTTGGAAAAGTAATTTAAAAGGAGTAACAGGGAAAAGTAATGTAGTTGCTGTAGATGAAGACGGTAATTATGTTTTTGATAAAACAGAGGTTGCCAAACTAGTAGAACAAGCTGGACAATTTGCTGCAGATCCTAATGCTGTTACTAACGAAGACCTAGCTAATTGGTTAGGTTCTATAGGAATAGTACTTACAGATGATACTTACCAAGATTTACGAGACGGTAAATATAACAACCGTGGTAAAAAAGCTTGGAGTAAATTATTTACAGACAGCGATGGTTTAGTAAAAACTTTGGCCAAAGAACTAAAAAGTTTCTCTGATGGAGACATGTTAGTAGAAGAAGCAGAAATACTAAACGACAGTGTTGTTAAAGCTCTAGCTAAACTAGATGCTATGAATAACATGAATACTTTTAGCAACTCTTTCCAAGCTGGAGGTAAAACTGTTTACTCTTACGGTAACAATAACTTTTTAGTTAACCGTATGAGAGATTTAATAGCTTATAACGAAGTAGAAGGTAAGTTTATGAACCAAGGATTAATAGATGGTTTAAAAGAAATTTCTTTTACTAAAAACAGTTTATGGTTAAACGAACTAACAGACCCAGATTCTTTAGGAGAATCTACTCGTAGTACTTTAAATGTAGGATATTTATCCCTAGAAGCACTTAAAAAGAAATACACTCGTTCCCAAGATAACCGTAAATTAAATAATCTTACTGCAGCAGAACATGAAGTGACTAAAATAGGGTTGTTTCAAAACCGTTCAGGTAAAATTTTTAATGGTCAAACAAGAAGAATGGTAGATTTCTTTTATCCTACAATGTCGGATAAATCTACGATGTTAACTCTAAGAGCTTTAGCTTATGAGTATAAATTATCTAACGGTGAAATCTCTGATGAAAACATAGATCTATTATACAAAGCAATAGTAGAACCAGAATTAAATAGAATTAGAGATAAGCAAGCTAATAACATTAAAGGTTACGAGCCTAATTATTTTTACTTACTACCAGGTTTAAATACTCTTCCTGTAATTATTAACAACGTTGAAAAAACTTATTTAGATTTAGCAAAAGATAAAGACGATAGTATTTATTCTGCAGAAGCTAAAGAAGCTGTTAAGGATCACATCAAAGAAATATTTAATCAGTTAGTTACAAATAAATTAGAAGACTGGCAAAAGTTAAATATTGGACAAACAGTAAAAGATTCTAAAGGAAGAATAGTAGAACAAAATTCTTTCTTAGATAAAGAGTATATGACACACGTAGCTCAAGGAAAACTTGACTACGCAGCAGGAGATTTTGTATTTAATTATTTGATAGCCAATGCAGAAGCTTGTAAATTATTTGCGGGTGATCCTGCATTATACGCTAAGTTTAATCCAAAACTTTCTTTAACAGAAAATCTTCAAGAAACTTTTACCAATATGGGTAAACGTCTTGCTGGAGATATTGCACCAGGTTTAGAATTGGCTAACAGCGCTACAAATACTTACTATCAAGTATTCTTAGCAGATAAAAAGATTGATAGTAATAACCTAAAAGACGAAGTCCAAAAAGAATTCTTTACTAAAATAATTGATAATTACGGTAGTTCTAAAAACTATGGAGCTATAGAAGGATCGGATGCCCAAGAATATACTACTTGGAGAGAACACCTTCATGTGATGAAGCAATTAGGTAGGTTAACTAATAAACAATTTGAATTAATAACTGAAAGATTAGAAGATCAAAGTTTAAACGGACCTAGTGAAGCTAATAAACTTTCTTACGAACAAATGCAGATTGTACTACAGCCTATAAAACCAGTTTATGTAGGTAATAGTTTAGATCTAAATAATAATGTAGACAAAAGAATTTATGTAAAATCTTCTAGTTTCCCATTAATTCCCGAACTTACTGCTGGCTTACAGATAGAAAAAATTCGTAAAGGCTTAGAGGAGTTTCAAGATAGTAAAAAAGAAGAGTTTGGTCCCGATGGGCAACCTTTATTTGTTCGCGCATCTTTTGGTACTGCTAATAAAGTAGGAGCTGTTAAAAATACAGCCTCTGTATTTGACGACAACGGTAATGTAATAGATAACTTTAAAGTTGAAGATGGCAATACTCTAAAACTAGAACGTAAAAACTTTAGAATTCAGCAGGATGTACCTTATAAGCGCGAAAAAGATAGTATTAACATTGGTACCCAAGAAAGAAAACTATTATTTGCAGTTTTATAAGATTTAGAA
>JACCDX011041512.1_pt1 | contig 12808 bp, 12 predicted proteins | sample 7449681 | NCBI WGS metagenome assembly JACCDX01 (sample SAMN15323450, study PRJNA562643) | freshwater metagenome | isolation source: river surface water | place: USA:Blue River Watershed | collected 2017-08-18
ATCACAGCGAAGTTTATCGCGAACTGTTTGATGCCAAGAAGTTTCAATACAATGCTCAACACAATATCAAAATTGGCGGTTATGATGTTGAACTGTATGTACAAAACCCCAACCAAGAACATCACAGTCAGGGCATCTACAGCTTGCTGAGAAATGCTTGGCTAAGTGTGCCCCGCCGTAGAAAAGCCGAAATAGACGATATCAGTACTCGTAGCAAGTACGAAGATTTGGCCGCACGTATCGAAGACACTATTAGAGATGGTGACCACGACAGCATGGCTGACTTGATGAAAAAAATCAAAGGCATGCGTCAAAGTGGTCTGGAACAGCAAGGCGAGTTTGGATCAGACAACTTGGCATTCAAACTGTTGAGAAACAACGGCTACATCAAAAAGTTAGTTGACGCTAGAAATGCTGCCCGCGATAGAGAACTCAGTCTTGCGGAACTGGCCAAACCTCGTCAACGTGTGACCTACGGTTTCTCAGAGAATTACAAGAGCTACTTCAAGGTTCCTGAAAAACCACCAGAAGAACCCAAAGAAAAAGTATTCCGTAACGCCAATGAATACGAATGGTTCAAACTCCAACAGAAAAAACAACCTGAGAAACAACCAACCAAAGAAAGTCCCGACGGGGTCGATCCCACTACCAAGATGTTCTTGGAAGAACCCATGACGGAATCTCCGGATGGCGTAAACCCCACTACCAAGATGTTCTTGGATGAAAGTGATATCAACAGTGTTCTATCAAGATTTTTTAAAAATTGCATAGACTTTTTAGAAATTAAAAATGCACCCAAGATGGTGTTGCATCACAACACAGACTGGAGCGAACAGACCGGTAGCTTTGGTCAATTTGATCCAGATGCCAAAGTGTTGCATTTGGCCACCAGTGGACGTCATGTGTTAGACATCCTACGAACCATGGCACATGAGCTTACTCATTGTAAACAGAATGAAAAAGATCGATTACCAGACAATGCAGGCGAAACCGGCAGTTGGTGGGAAGATGAAGCCAATGCCATGGCTGGTAGAATCATGCGCCACTGGGCTGACGAACACCCTGAAATGTTTAAAGACGTGCCTCTTGAGGAAAGTGCAAGTGGCTACATTCCCAAGAACAAAAAGGAAGCACGTGATCCACGCTACTCCATGGCAGTGAGTGTGGACATTAAACCCGGACAAGTTGGCAAGGAAGCCAACAAGTTAGCGTTGAACACTGGTCGCAATGGCGAACCGGGCTTGTTAATGAAGTCAGCAAATCTACGTGAAAGCCGTATGCCGCAGCCGTCACAGGGTCAAGGCAAGTACCGAGACCTCAATGCACCGCTGGGCCCTGAATTCAAGCCTACCATGCCTGCTGGCACAGTGAAAGTAGATGTAAGCGATGTCTACGATTGGTACAAGCTAGGTCAGCATATCTCCAATCTCAAAGGGTTAGGACAGCACGACTTTGGAAAAGGACCACCCAGCACTATCATTAGCTTTGGCGACGAGGACACAGAACACAAGTATATTCAAGACCTTGAAAAAACAGGCTTGACTACCACAGACATTGATCCTGCTAGCCATAAGAAAAAGACTGGTCAAAAAACTGATCCTACCTACAACGTGGCAGAAGGCAAAATAACACTAAGCACTGATCCAAACTGGTATGGAGCAGAAGTAGGCGATTATAAAGCCACGGGTCCTATAGTTGATATTCCAACAAACAAACTAGTTGGGTTTGAACCCGATGATAAAATGAATCAATCTAAGAGCAAAGCCAATGTTGAAAAGATTGTTGCTGGTTTGGAAAAAGGTGACAAACTGCCTCCTATCTTAGTGCGCAAATATAAAAATGGTTATCAAGTATTAGATGGACATCACAGATTCTGGGCTTACAAGTTAGCGGGAATAAAAAGCATTCCGGCTCAGGTCGTTCCGGCCAAAGACATAGAAGAAAAAGGCAAAAAAGATATCACCAAAGATCTAGCAGAAAGCTTGCGTCAAGAATTGCAAATGTTTGAAGAGCAAGACTTGTTGGAAATCAAAATGACCGGCAAGAACTTGGCACAGTTGGCCAGAGCCATTCCCGGCGTCATGGTTGGTCTAGAGTTTGAAATGATTGTGCCCAATGTCAACGGATACAACAGTGAAGACCTAGAACCTGACTACGACCAAGACGAGCGTGTGCGTGACATTGATGACATCGTAAACTTCTTTGACGACGGGGACTATAACGGTCGTAATGAAATTCGTAGACTGCGCGAGACCTTGGAAGATGAATATCAAACCTGGGTCACGGAAAGCATAGATCAAGAATGGTACGACAATGGCATGGAATTCTTCCAAGAATTTCTAGACCGCGAATATCCGTTTGATCGAGATGATGCGTTTGAAGAAGCAAGAGACGAAATTATCACTGCCAATCCCGATTTGCCGCAGGAAAGCGAAGAATTCCAACAACTAGTAAGTGCTCGAGTAGATGAAATGGAAGCCAACTACTATGTTGATCAGTGGGAAGAACAAGGCAGTTACTACGACTACGCCCGCGAAGAGTTTGAAGATGAGCAGCGAGACAACTATTCAGAATCAGATTGGATATCCAACCAAGGCTGGCGTTATGCTTCTGACGTTCACACTGAACACCCTGTGGTAAGTTGGCCGTATTGGACTTCGCCTGACGGACCCGGCACAGATGCCAAAGAAGTTGCACTAGACTTCATGAACTTCATGGGCTATGACACCATAGCAGTGGGCGACTATCACGGCTACGGCGGCGGGTACGAATTATGGGATGGCGATCAATGGAAAAAGATTGGTTCAAACAAACCCATGGATGCATTCACTGTGGAACCCGATGGCAGCTTGAGCGGCGACGATGCTGGAGACACTGGCTTGGAGTTTGTGAGCCCACCTATTCCGTTAGCAGAAATTGGCAACACCATGGCCAAAGTGCAGGCCTGGGCAGCACAAAACGGTGTGTACACAGGCAAAGGCAACGGAACTGCGTTACATACCAACATCTCAATTCCAGGCTACAGCATTGACAAGTTAGATTATTTGAAAGCCGCACTATTGTTGGGCGATGAGCATGTGTTGCGTGACTTTGATCGTATTACTAACACTTATGCTAAGCCAGCCATTGCCAAGGTCCGTGAGTTGGTAAGAAACAAGCCAGAAAAAGCTCAAGAGTTGTTGGACAAAATGAAGTCGCAGCTGAATGCCGAAGCGTCGAAGCTCATACACTCAGGCAGCACAGACAAGTATACATCTATCAACACCAAGGACAATCGCATAGAATTCCGCTCACCCGGTGGAGATTATCTAAGCATCATTGCTGACAATCCACAAAAGATGGTAGACACTATCAACCGCATGGTGGTGACACTGGATGCGGCCATGGATCCCAACAAGTACAAAGAAGAGTATCAAAAGAAACTGTACAAGTTGTTGACAGGTCAGCAGTTTGGCCGAGAGACAAAGACTGGTGCCAAACAGGAAATGAAGCAGGATGACAAAGACCTGTTGAACATCTTCAGTCGCTATGCCGCAGGCGAACTGCCTAAACAAGCACTGAAGAGTTTTGTGCGTCAAGCACAGCTACAACGCAGTGTTGCCAAAGGCAAGACTGGCAATCAAAAAATGTGGTGGACAGTATCAAACCCTGCACAAAGTTTTGCTAGTATAGAAGTTGTTGCCTCTACCAAAGAAGAAGCCATCCAACAGGCACTGGGCCCTGGCGGATATCCTAGTTGGGCCAACACAAGAAACACAGTGGTGGCAGAACCTTTGCGTCCATATACTGCACCCCCTGCGGGATCTGAACTTGAACGCATTGAGCGTCAGGCCGGAGTGGGACAAGGTGTTAGTGGCCTTTACAAGATATTTGATACTAATGGCAGATTGATTGCCGGCGACGAGTATGGTAGCGACCGAGCTGCACTAGCAAGAGCGGGAGTTTGGGCAATGCAACGAGGTGTAGATGTTATTGTTAAAAATGCCCAAGGTGAAGAAATTGGCAGAGTGTCGGCTTCCGGCGAGATTACTCCTACTGCACCGCAAGGCACAACAGTAGCAGGTCGTCCAAACAATCCCGAAGGTAATTGGTATTTGAAGAATGGCGATACCAATGAGATCTTTTATAGATTTAATGCTGCCGATTATGCAGACGCATACGGCGTATTACAGCAATGGAAGCAAGAGAACCCCAACAGCAACATCAATGCTATGTATGGATACGGTCGCGATGAACCTGCACAGGCTGCTGGTCAACAAAGAACTGGCATTAATTACGAAATTTTCAGAGGCATGGATCGAGATGACGTAGTGGCAGCATTTGTTGCGGCCGATGACCAAGCGGCCATGGAAAGATTAGCACGATACCGTGAAACACATCCTGGCGCGGAATACAATGCTGATCGTGCCCCAATGCCCGGCAGCACTATAGATCTACAGCGTCAACGTGCGGCACAGGCGCAACAAATCCCAGAGGTGCCTCTAGATATAGAAATAGCGCCGCAACGAGATAACTGGAGCCAAGACTTTGAACGCAGAATGCAACAAGGTGATGCGGCACAAGGTGGTATAGTTGACGTAGCGGGCGAACAACCAACACAAGGCAGTTTCACCGGTGAATGGCGAGTAGTCGACGCCAATACTGGAGAAGAGCTGTATAGATTCAGCGGTGTAGGCAACAGTCAAGCAGATGCCAACAGAGTCGCTGGACAATGGGTAAGAACCAACAGCATTGCGGTGCCTATTGAAGTGTATCCAGTAATGGGAGCAGCCTGATGAGAGCACATGAATTTGCTGATCAAGGAGCCGCTGGTGTTGTTCTCTACGCAGAGGACACTGGACGCTACGGCCTACAACAACGTAGCAACTCCATCAACGACGGCGGCCTATGGGCAGCATGGGGCGGTGGTAGAGAGCCTGGCGAAACATTGGAAGAATGTGCTCGTCGCGAGTTAATGGAAGAATCAGGCTATCGTGGTCCTATTGAATTAAAACGCTTGGGAGCGAATTCTCGTTACATTACATTCCTTGGTATTATACCACACGAATTCAAACCACGTCCTGACCCTGAGTGGCAAGACTACTGCTGGGTAGAAGCCGGAGACTGGCCTAGCCCAATGCACCCAGGTGTTGCGGCTGCGCTGAAGAACATTCTTGTGAATGAAAACTTTGCAGATGGCAAAGTCAAAGGCAAAAGTCGTCCAGGGCGTGTGAAACGTGCAGGTGCTAGTTGTAACGGAAGCGTGTCATCTCTACGTGCCAAGGCCCGCAAGTATGGCGGCGAACGCGGCAAAATGTACCACTGGTGTGCCAACATGAAAGGTGGCAAGAAGAAATGAGCAATGTAGCAAGTCAACTACGACAGATAATGGAACAACTGGATCAACTATCAGAGTTTGCTCCAGACAGTTCAGGTGGTGGTCAAAGTTATTATACCAGCACAGAAAACTTTATTAACAACTTTCGCCAACAAAAAGCAGAAGAAATTGCAGAGTTAAGTGATGGATGGGAACAGAGTGAAGTTGAAGATCTCAAACAATCTGTTGAAAATGATATCTACAGATTTGAACAAGTTAAAAATGGTTTTACCCGAGGGTTAAAGACTGGGTTTGATGCTTACCTGCAGATGGACACACAGTTAAAGGATTCCCTAGGTTGCCACTGGATCGACGATAACTTGGACTTAAACTCAGACTGGGCCAAGGTCTATGGCGAAGAATGGGGCAATGACGAGAACTGCTAAAATGAAACAATACGGTAACAAGCCACAAGGCTCTCAATACAATTTACAGGAATCTGTTGCACCTGGATTCCATGTTTACCAAGCTAGGGTAAAAGTCAAAAACGAATTGTACTCGAATAGCATGGATGTGGCTATCTTTGCCAAAAACTCACTGATGGCTCGCCAATTGTTAATGGCCCAGTACGGCAAAAACTCTGTGATCACCAACGTGGTACAAATTGCATAAGCACTAGCAATCACTGATACATAAGTGCATGATAGACATTGCAACAGTTGTATTTCGAGACGAATTACCAATTCTCAAACTCCAGGCTCAAAGCATAGAACGCTACTGCCGAAATATTGGCATACGCAACATCTATGTAATTGTCAATGATGACGAAGACACCCTGCATCAAATTGATGCCAAGTGGTGGGGGGCCGCGGCCAATCATGTGCTAGTTGTGCCACGATCGGCATTTAGCACACAGTTTGTTGAAGATGGATGGGTCAGTCAACAAGTGCTGAAACTGCTGGCTGCCAGCATGAGTTACAACACTTGGACCATGGTACTAGATGCCAAAACTATCTTTGTCAAGGAACTGGAACTAAAAGACATCATCGACGAACAAGGTTGTGCTCGAGTTGGAACACTAGATATCTATCCTGTGTTTGAAACCACCCGACTCATGGTCAATCAAACCTATGACATTGACATGAAAAAGCAACTGGGGCCAGGAGGGGTGCCGTTCTTGTTTCAAAATGATGTTGTGCGACTCATGATTGCCGACACCACATTTCGAGTCAAACAAAAGTTTCCACTTTGGTTTCAAGGCAAGGGGCGCATCACAGAATTTATGTTGTACTCAGGGTACTTAGAATACAGATTCAAAGGCTTTGAAACTTTCTACAATCCCGAGTGTAGTTTTGGGGTTGTGAATGTTTGCCATACTGAGGTATCGCAGTTTGAGGACAAACTCAAACAAATGAAAAACAACGATCCACTCACTGTGAGTATTCATCGCAATGCTTGGAAAGATCTAACTGACGAGCAAAAACAAGCCTATCAACATTTCTTACTGGATCGCGGAATATTCTGCGCTTGGGAATTGCCATGAAAGCATTGTGTTTGGTAGCACATCCGGATGATTGTGTGATCTTTGGCTACAGTTACATTCACAATCATCCTGAGATGAAGTGGCACATTTGTTATTTGACCTACTGCGAATGGGAACCACGTGCTCGTGAACTCAAAGAGTTTTGGAAAAAACGTGGCATCACTTGTATATTTTTAGGTTACACAGATGACTACCGAGACATTGAAAACAAACAGATCAGTTTCAATGAAGAACAAGCACGTAGGGAAATAGGCAACATAATTGAATCATATGATCTAGTGCTCACACACGATGCACAAGGAGACTACGGTCACTTGCATCATGTGTTTGTACATGACTGTGCCAAACATCATCCCAATTTAGTTACGTTTGCTAGACCTGGAGAAGGTACAGAATACTCCATACCTGAAGGCACATACTCACTGAGTGAATTGCCCAACCACAGTGAAATCATTGCAGGATTTCACAGCAACAAACATACCAACAGTTACAAGGAACCACAATGCACTTAATGGTAGCAGGCTGCTCATTTTCAGCAGTGTCACAAACACTTCCAGGTACTGCCTGGTCGGAAGTACTGGCAGAAAAACTAGGATGGCGCTTGACCAACCTGGCACGTCAAGGTTGTAGCAACGGCGGCATTCGTATTCAAATTGATGAGATACGTAGACAGCGGCCAGACTTTGCAATTGTTACTCCAACATTTTGGGATCGCATGGAAATACCTGCTGACTCAGCACCGTACGATTGGAGTCAGGCACCCAGTTCAGGGGAGAATCCTCCCCTGGAGCGGCATTTACAAAATCGTAATTTAGGCATTGGCTATGACAGAAAAGATGGCATCCGTAATGTAAACTACGGCCGGGAACCATCCAACATGATTTGCGAAACTATCTTTACCCTGGCAGAAAATTACGAACACCCTTATAGAATAGCACGTATTACCAAGCAAGCTCAAAATGGTATACGAGCCTGGATAGATTCAATCTACGACAACGCCTGGAAAAAGCAATGTGATGAATGGATCATGCGAGAAGGCATGATCATGATGTACTTAGATGGTATAAAATTCATTGTTTGCCCAAATCTGTTGTGGCCGTTTGATCCTGACAATCAAGCCCAGTGGCGCGATGCATTTCCCGCATTGATTCCTGATCACTATATCAACTTAGACCCTGCTCGATCACCACAGGCCATATGTGGGAACAATCCGTTTGACGGTGAAGATCCTGGATATCATTCCAGCCCCCGGGGACAGCAGTTGATAGCAGAACACTTCTACCAAATCTGGCTCAATCACTTCAAGTGATCTTGCACAAAATTTTGTAGTTGTTGAGTTTTTTCTTTTTCAAACTCATACAGCCTGTGATGATTGTGTTCCAATCTAGGCTGTAGTTTTTTCAACAGTGCTGGTAAATTTTGTTTGCACAACCATTGCACTTGTTCAAATGCCTGGCTCCAGCGTCGAACATCATCTGGCTCATTGTCATAGGTTTCATCAATGACGTCACCAAATGTTTCAAACCCCCAGTCTCGATAGTGTTGTAGAAATCCCTGTATAGCAAACACCACAAACAGTCTACGAGCCTGTAGACATTTGGCAATTTTTTCTGCGGACAGGAACACGCGATCCTTGCCCAGTGTTTCGCACACTACTGAAAACCAGGTTCTATTGTAGATTTCCCAGGGCACTAGGCCGCTGACCGAATTATCCATCTGTGGTTTAACTTCCCATGCAGGATCAAGATTTGCACTCACATAAGGATATTGTAATTTTGTATCGCCAAACAGTTGAGCCACACGAGCAGGAGTTTGGTCAATCCAGTGGCCCACAAATAAATCACGATAGGTCACAATGTTCTGTTCCAACAGGCCAGATTTTTGCAAACTCAACATCACAAAATCTCTGTGTTCACGCCGGGCTCCCAGCAAACATTCAAATGCAAAAGTACGTTCCAGTGGAAAATCTTCCCGTGGGGGATTCCATCTGAGAAAATTAAAACTCCAGGCTGGCCGATAGATCACTCTTGAATCTTGTGGTTCATCCAGCCACACACCAGCTGTGTGCAACAGCCAGTTGCTGACACCTGTGGTTTCAATCCAGGCAATGAGTTCACGTTGTGAATGCCATTCAATGTCAGTAAACAACACCAGATCAAATTTATGCAAAGGAAATTGCATGTACTCGGGCCGGTAATCGAACTTGTTGGGCAAACTGTAGAACACTGGCATCACAGCTATCGTGCGCGGCTGACTCAATGCTGTGTCGAGGTCTACGATTTGATCGTAATCAAATCCCCACTCAATGGCCTGATATCCTGGAGAGAATACCTTGATTTTATCGGGCGAGGCGTTCACGTATCTTGTCCATGTAGTAATCAAACTTGGGAATTACTTTTTTGTCCCAGTCGTACTGCAAACTGAATCTAAGGTCGGGCACAGCATCGCACACCGCGGTGTGATAAGTGGGGTCAAAGTCGCCAATCTTTTCCATATCATCGTAGTGATAGCGTCGTTGAAATTCCATGGTGATGTCATTGCGACTCATGGCCCAGTTGCCAATAAACTCGTATTCTGAGAACCAGCGTATGAGTTCACCGTTGCCCCAGGGCGGTACTGTGGGCTCAGGCGGGCATGAATCAATCATGGCATCTAGCCATTTCTTCTTGTGTTTTTCTTCTAGGAATTTCACAAGGTCGTTGAAGTCTTTTTTCAGCACAGGCACAAACTCACTGATAAAGCAGTGCGGAGTCAAGCGTTCAAAGCCCAGAGCATTCTTGATAGTTTCGTAGTAGCCCCAGCTGTGACGTTCATTTTCCAACACCATGAAATTGAGCTTGCCATCTTTGAAAGGTTCGTAGTCCTTGATCAACAAGCAGTCGCAGTCGTGCATGATCATAAGGTCATAGTCCAACATGTCCAAGAAAGCAAACTTGATGGCCTGTTGACGCAGCCAGTAAGTTCTGTAGTCTCCGTCAAACACCCAGTTGTTGACTTCAGGATATCGTCTATAGACTTCAGAGTCTGGTGCGTAGTCAAAGTTTGATGTATCTATGCCGTATTGTTCAAACACTGCCCAAAGTTCATCCTTGGGCACAGGACTGGCAATACAAGTTCTATCCACGCCAATAAGGTGCCGGGTAAACTCTGGTTGCAGGCTCATGATAGCATGAGGAACACGATATCGTGCCAGGTATAAAATTTTTGCTGAAGTCATATGGTCCTTTAAATTTGATTACATGTACTAACACACTGATATGGTCTGCCGTCAGCAATACTGGCCTTGCTCCAGGCCTGTTCCACACGATCAAACCATTGTAAACAATGATCGAGTGGATACGTCAGTGCATTGTTTTCTGCCACCATTGGTGCCAGTTCTTTGTTGCCAGGATGTGCCATGCTTGATGGATAAAACCCCAGATAACAACATGGATACACTGTGCCATCTGCGGCCAAATATATCTCTCGAGCAACTTTGTGACGACAACGTAGATTGAGTTCTGGTGTGTCTTTGGTTATTTTTATAGTTTTGCTGTCAAACCAAGTGATGTGGCTTTGCAACATGTCCTTGATAGGCGGCGGTTCGCTGGCAGGTCCTAACCAATGTGAAAACTCGCCTGAACGAGTGTATACAGGGCCAGCATCTCTGCCATCATAGATGTTTTCAAATGCAGCAAACCCCATTTCCGTGGCAAGTCGTCGGCATTCTTGTTCCTGATGTCGATTGTGATCAAACGGCACAAACCGCCACACAGCGCGGCCGCCAGCAGAGATATAGGTCTGTGCATTTTCTATTATGCGATGCCAGTCAGTGTCTTGTCTATACAGTGCATGAGTGTCAGCTAGGCCGTCCAGTGCAAACCCAATTGTGACCCGGGGCAACGCCAGTTTCTGCCACCAAGTCTTGGAACGAAGACTACCATTGGTATTGATGCCCACGGTGATGTCATGCGACACCAAGTATTGAACAATTTCAGCACCGTCCTTGGCCAAGCTAAAATCACCAAGATTGCCGTTGAAACTAACGCGATCAATGGTTTTAAGAATTTGTGGAGTCAGTATATGTTGAACATGCTCAAGGGAGAGTTCGGTGTCTGGGTATCCAGAGTTGTAGTCAACTCCGCGATAGTTCCGCATACACATGGGACAACGGGCATTGCATTTTGTTGTGAGTTCTATGTGTACACAGCGGATCTCTGGCAATTTAAGCATGCAGATATTTATAGGCGTAGTTTTTGATAAATATCTTTATGCAAACAGAATTTGTTATGGCCGTGTGCGATGTATACGTCAAGTGGAAACAGGGCGATCCTCCACGTTATAGATGCTATGTGAACGACGAACTATTCACAGAACGCTCATGGATCTGGCGCGAACAGTATCTCGAAGAGTACATTCCAATACAAGCAGGGCCTGGGCACTACACTGTGCGATACGAACTGGTAGAACCCGAACATGCCAGAATCAAAGTTCATAATCTGCGTGTGGCCACCGGCCCGGCTATTATTGATCGTGAAGGCCGTGTGCAAATATATACCCCTGAGAGATCCAATGAGAGCTAGAGAATTCATAGCAGAAACCACTACTACAGCCGGCAGCATAGCCCCGGCGAGTATGGCCATGGGCACGGTGTCAAGAAATGGCGGATCTCTATTGAGTGGTAAATATACAACTGACCCCACGCCTAATACGCCGAGGGCGTACAAAAGGAATAAAAATGTTAGCGGACGCTTTAAAAACTCTCCTGGCAACTGAATACGCATTTGTAATCAAAGCCCAGCTATTTCACTGGAACGTGGAGGGTCCTGACTTTGCACAACTGCATGAGTTCTTTGGCGACATCTACGAAGAAGTCTATGACAACTCAATCGACCGCACAGCTGAATATATCCGCACACTAGAAGATTACACACCCGGCAGTTTTGAACGTTTTCAAGAACTGTCTATTATTTCGGGACAAACAAAGATTCCACGTGCCCGACTCATGATCGAAGAGCTCTTGGCCAACAACGGCCAAATGATAGATTTACTTAACAAAACCTTTGAAATTGCTCAAAACGAGAAACAAGAAGGTATCGCCAACTTTGTTGCTGAACGCATTGATGCTCACGGCAAACATGGTTGGATGTTGAGAAGTTTCTTGAAAGACGCTAGAGCATGACGGATCCAATCTATAAGATAATTGAACGCCTGTCCTTGATTGAGGGTAAAACAACCCCAGTCTCGGTACGGCATGGGCTGAACAAACAACAACAGGGTGTACCCCAATTGCCTGCGCTGTTGAAGCCAAAAAATATCAGTCCTACTCTATCAAAGAAACCATACCAAGCACATCCCCTGGACGGCTACATGGTTGGCGAGACTGCGTTGGCCGAAGCCATGCAAGAAGTTGAAGAAGACATGATCAGTCGTGTAAAAGGACAGTTTGCAGACTACTTGGAAAAATTAGAAAAAGAACATCATCTGGACAGCCATTTGGTAAAAAAAGCCAAGGCTGAACTCAACATCGACGACGATCCGCAAACCGAAGAAGAGATGGAAGAGCAAGCCACCTGGGATGCAGACGTGGCTCCACCAGACGGTGCCAAGGGCACAGAAACATCCAACGCCATTGCCACACAGGTTGCCAATGTAGTGGACCAACCCACTGCGCCCTTGGGCGAAAGTCCAGTAAAAACATACACCATGGAAGATGGCACCTGTTTAGAGTGCTGGGGAGACGATGACAAAGGTTACGAAGTACGTCTTGGTGATCGCAAGTTGCCCACAAGATTCCCCCGTGTTGATCATGCCGACATGGCAGTGAAGCTGTTCCAAAAACGCAGACAGGCTGCACAGCAAGACAATCAAGATTACATAGAAGAACGATAATATGATAGTTGACCAATTATTCAAGAAAAAGCTCGATGAGAGTTTGGCTGATCAAATCATGCAGTCTGCGCGAGCCGCAGGTCTCAATCCTAGACTGG
>JACCDX011687908.1_pt1 | contig 12808 bp, 10 predicted proteins | sample 7449681 | NCBI WGS metagenome assembly JACCDX01 (sample SAMN15323450, study PRJNA562643) | freshwater metagenome | isolation source: river surface water | place: USA:Blue River Watershed | collected 2017-08-18
ATCTTGATTCAGCGGCAACTTTGCGAAGATCGAGATAAAAAGAGATCGCTGGGGCTAAAAAGTTAGCCTCCACTAATAAAGTCTTTCTTCCGAGAAGCGCTATTTCCTGCGCAAGATTTATTGCAATTGTTGTGGCACCTGTTGAATGACCGACTCCTCCGATCGCCACTACCTTTGCATTACATCTCCTATTGCTATGGATAAGCGGGCTGCGTGCACCAGAGAATCTAACGCTCTCAAGAATTAGGAGAATTAACTCATCCGGAGATTTAGGTCTAGGAAATAAGTTGGTAAAGCCACGGTCACCACCACTCTGGTCGGTAAAGCCAAAGATCGATATCCCATCTCTTGCCAAGGCGCCGATCTCTGCATTGCTGATTCCAGTTAAATCTGGCGAGAAGATAATTAACAATTTTTTTCCAGCGCTTTGCTGCACCGCAGACTTTAGCTCTGACATATCTAACGCCCGAGCTACCACGTTCCAACCCTGGCTAAATAAGGCGCTTGAAACTAAACCTTCAAATTCGGGATCTGAAATTGCAGTTATAACTGTAGGAATTTCTACGTAATCCACAGTTACCCTGCAGCACGAACAATGACGAGGCGCCCACTAACTGTTGAGTTGAGAAGGCTAATTACCTGCGTATCCAAAAGCGAAATTGTGATCGCAACTTCTGACGAGAAGTTGGAAGATTTCCGATCCAAAGATCGGATATATGCACTTCTAACAACGATATCTGGTGTGCCAATTTGCACGCCTCCCATCGCAGAATCTGGAACCCAGTAAATGTTTACCGACTCACCAATGCTTAGATCAGTTGGTAGATCTGCACTTGCTACGGCGATTGGAACTTGTTGTGCTCGCTCACTAGGTGGAACGTCGCTCACATCATTTATTGATATAAGTTCACCTTTACGTTGCGCTCTATTTGTAAAGCTTCCAAGCAATGGCGTTTGACTAGAAATATATTTTGATGAAATCTCCCCCAGCGCTATCTTTACTAAGACAAGATCATCACCAGTGATTTCAATTCCAGGTGCTAGGTTCTCCCTCGCGGCCCAATAGCTATCGGTTCGATTTCCTAGTGCGGTTAGCGATAGCGCCGAGATAATTGCGGCGGCAAAGAGTGAGACTGCAACGATAAAACGAGTTTGCGCCGCCTTCTTTTGAGTATTCATAGTGGCGTACTAAAGGCCATCTGCGCAAAATATTTGGGCTTGTATCCACAGTCATACTTTCGAATGAGTTGAAATGGTTCTTTGGAAGGATGGTTTATTTAGCGCGGTCAGGAATTCTCCGCATATGACAACCCAAAGAGAATATTTCAGAGCTAAACAAGAGCTACGCCTAGTTTCAAGTAGTGAAGATCCTGCCCTCTGGACCCACCCGCAATTAGATTTGTACTCACTGGCTGAAATCGCTAATCAGAAGCGAGCAGAACCGCTGCCAGAGCAAAGAGCTCGCTTGTATTTGGTGCCCAGCAATTTTGGCGAAGAGTACGAACCAGGCTTTGAGCCAGTACCCACATCGGCAAGCGAACTTCCCGAGCTCCATACCTGGACCATGAAATTTGCAGTTAGCGTTGTAGAAATTTGGGCCGGCCGGAGACAGCCTGCACAATTAATTTCTCGCTGTCATCGCCATATTTATATGCAACTCTTAAAACAGGTCGGAAGCCAGAAAGAGATCGGAAGGATACGAACAATTCATCAAAGCGAGCCTCTTGATGGAATCTGCGAATCAACGGTCACCGTTCGGTATGGCGATCGCTTGCGCGCCATGGTGATTCGCTTTGAAGGCGTAGATAACCGTTGGTTATGTACTGAGTTAAGACTGATCTAAAGCGAATTAGGCAGCGCCGTGGCAGCGTTTAAATTTCTTACCCGAACCACATGGGCATTGGGCATTTCTAGAAATTTCACCTTTTGTTGAAACTCCTGATTCATCAGCTGCCGTGTATTGGAGCGCACTTGGATCAGCAGGTTTCTCGGTAATTCCTGCAGCAACAACTTGTGAGCCATCGCCTTCAACGCTTACCTGAACATTAAATACCAGGCTAGCTAGTTCTTCCTTAATTCCATCCATCATGGCAGAGAAGAGTTCATAGCCTTCGCGCTGATATTCAACAAGTGGATCACGTTGCGCCATAGCGCGTAGTCCGATTCCTTCTTGTAGATAATCCATTTCGTAGAGGTGTTCGCGCCACTTGCGGTCGAGAACTGAGAGCAAGACTTTTCGCTCTAGTTCGTGCAAGACGCCTTCGCCGAGTTCAGCTTTTCGCTTTTCATAGGCGACGGTTGCATCTTCAAGGATTTGATCAGCTAAGTAATCTGCATCAATTGCAGCGCGTGATCCAACTTTGGCAATTAACTCTTCAGGTGTGAATCCGATTGGATAGACCAATTTCAGCGCTTGCCAGAGACGATCAAGATCCCAATCCTCGCTATAACCTTCAGCGGTCTCAGCGTTTACGTAAGCGACCAAGGTATCTGCTAAGAAAGTCTGAACCTGCGTAGAAATATCTTCACCTTCAAGGACAAGGCGGCGCTCACCGTAAATTACTTCACGTTGGCGATTCATGACATCGTCATACTTCAAAACATTTTTGCGGATTTCGAAGTTTTGCGCTTCTACCTGAGTTTGGGCTGAACGAATTGCATTGCTAACCATCTTGGATTCGATAGGCGCATCATCGGGAAGCCCCGCTGCAGATAGAAACCGCTCAACCAGTGCTGAGTTAAAGCGACGCATGAGCTCATCTTGAAGCGAAAGATAGAAACGTGACTCACCTGGATCGCCCTGACGACCTGAGCGCCCGCGCAGCTGGTTATCGATACGACGTGATTCGTGGCGCTCGGTGCCTAGAACATAGAGACCACCAAGTGCAATTACTTCTTCATGGCCCTTGGCCACTGCAGCTTTCTGCTTCGCAATTTCTTCCGGCCAAGCAGCTTCATACTCTTTTGGATTATCAACTGGTGAAAGTCCGCGACGTTGAAGTTCGAAATCTGCCATGAACTCAGGGTTTCCGCCGAGCATGATGTCGGTACCGCGACCAGCCATATTTGTAGCAACCGTGACGGCGCCTTTAACACCAGCGCGCGCGATGATCGATGCTTCGCGTTCATGGTGCTTGGCATTTAGTACTTCGTGAGGAACGCCTGATTTCTTAAGCAGCGCTGAAAGTTCTTCAGATTTTTCAACAGAAACTGTTCCGACGAGAACTGGTTGTCCTTTGCGATGGCGTTCGACGATATCTTGCGTGACTGCCATAAATTTGCCGATTTCGGTCTTGTAAACCAGATCCGCCTGATCAATTCGCTGCATTTCGCGATTTGTTGGGATTGGAACAACTCCGAGTCTATAAATCTGATGAAATTCTGCAGCTTCTGTCATTGCAGTACCGGTCATACCGGAAATGGTTTCGTAGAGACGGAAATAGTTTTGCAGAGTAATTGTTGCCAAAGTTTGGTTTTCGTCTTTGATCTCAATACGTTCTTTTGCCTCTAGCGCCTGATGAAGTCCCTCGCTGTAGCGACGTCCGGCCAACATGCGGCCGGTGTGCTCGTCGACGATTAAGAGCTCGCCATTCATTACTACATAATCTTTATCACGCTTGAAGAGTTCTTTAGCGCGAACGGAGTTATTTAGATAACCGATAAGAGTTGTGTTCGCCGCTTCATAGAGATTTTCGATCTTCAAAAGCTCTTCTACTTTTGTTACGCCTTCTTCGAGAATGCCAATAGTTTTCTTCTTCTCATCTACCTCGTAGTGAGTATCTCTTTGCAATTTATCTGCGATATTGGCAAATTCGACGTACCACTTTGTTGCCTTGTCAGCTGGTCCGCTGATGATAAGCGGCGTACGTGCTTCATCGATAAGGATTGAGTCAACTTCATCGACTACAGCAAAGAAGTGATCGCGCTGAACGCAGTCATCTAGTGACCAGGCCATGTTGTCGCGCAAGTAATCGAAACCAAATTCATTATTTGTGCCGTAAGTAATGTCTGAGTTATAGGCATTACGTCTTTCGGCTGGAGTCATGCTGTTAACAATTACGCCCACGGTGAGTCCTAAGAAGCGATGGATACGTCCCATCCACTCGCTGTCGCGCTCTGCTAAGTCATCGTTAACGGTAACAACGTGAACGCCACGACCAGCAAGCGCATTTAAATATGAAGGAAGGGTTGCAACAAGAGTCTTTCCTTCACCAGTGCGCATTTCGGCGATATTGCCGCGATGCAGCGCGGCCCCACCCATAATTTGAACGTCGTAGTGACGCTGACCCAGAGTGCGCTTTGCCGCTTCGCGAACAACAGCAAAAGCTTCAGGTAACAGATCATCGAGAGTTGTTCCGGAGGCGAAGCGAGATTTAAATTCTTCTGTTTTGGCACGAAGTGCATCATCTGAGAGGACAGAGATAGCAGGCTCAAAGGCGTTAACTTGATCGACCACCTTGCTCAACTCGCGAAGAATCTTTCCTTCACCAGCGCGCATGATCCGGTCAATAATCTTTGCCATTTACGACCCTTTCCTTCTAACTGCCTGCAAATCTAGACCCCTTATCGTAGGGGTTTAGCCGTACAACTAGTTACCGCTCCAAGCACGGAGAAACCTGCAGTACGCAAGGCCCGAATGGCCTCTTCCAGGGTCGCCCCAGTAGTTATCAGATCATCGATAACAATTATCTGGTCTCCGATATTCCCCGAAGAGCTATCAGCCGAAAGGGCCCCGTAAAGATTTTCTGCTCTTTGCGATGAATTTAATTGGCTTTGATCCCTAACTTTGCGAAGATGTGAAAGCGGAGTAGCCACAGGTAATCCAAGATTAACAGCCACTTGTAAAGTTATTTCAGCGAGAAAGTTACGCCCACGTTTGCGAGTGGCTGCTTTTCTAGAAGGTATGTAGACCAAAGTTCCCGGTCCAAATTTATTAATGAAGTGTTTTAGGGAATGTGTAAGTCCGGCGATGATCAGCAGATCTGCAGATTTAATGTGAGCCTCTTTAGCGCTGAGAAGAACTCGAGAAGCGATTGGAGAATACTGAACCGCAGAAATTATTGGAAAGATCTCGCCACCACAGTTAATCAATCTTTTATAAATGTGCGGATGCCAATCTTTTCGGCAATCCGAACAGATTGATAGCCCTAATCTAGAACATCCGATACATCGAGATGGAAAGATAATTTCAGACAATGATGACATCGCCAGATTATGGCTATGCGAAGTAAAACTATTTTGTTAATTAACTCTGTTGAGGATAATCGCTTGGTTGTGGACGGATAGGTCTGCCAGATATTTGTTCACCCGCTATGCGAGGAAGAGTTAATACAAAATGTGCCCCTTGCCCAGGAGCGCCCCATGCATCAAGTTCTCCATTGTGAAGGCGAGCATCTTCAAGCGCGATCGAAAGTCCGAGTCCTGTGCCTCCACGAACGCGTGCTCTTGAAGGGTCCGCTCTCCAGAAACGATCGAATACACGAGAAAGTGATGCCGGATCCATTCCGGAACCGTAATCTCTGACACCAACTCCGACTTCAGATTCAGATGCAATTACCGAAACTTTAATTGGTTTATCTTCAGCGTGATCAAGGGCATTTGAGAGCAAGTTACGCATAATTCTTTCTACGCGGCGAATATCGGCTTTGACCATAACTTGCTCAGTTTCGTGATCAATTTCAACCGAAATCGGGTGATCCTGGGCGCTAGCCCGAACATCTTCGATACATCTTTCGATTAATCGAACTAGATCAAACTCAACTGGTTCAAGAACGGCAACTTCAGCGTCAAAACGACTAACTTCCAGCAAGTCTTCCAGGAGTTTTTCAAAGCGATCAAGTTGCGCCACTAAAAGTTCTGAACTGCGGGCAATAACTGGGTCAAAATCCGCCTTAGCGCCATAGATAACTTCGGAAGCCATTCGCAAAGTAGTTAGCGGAGTTCTGAGTTCATGGGAAACATCAGATACAAATCTCTGTTGAACGCGTGAGAGGTTTTCCAGCCGCGTAATCTGAGATTCAAGCGAAAGCGCCATTTCGTTAAAGGCAGTTCCAAGCGTTGCAATTTCATCGGAACTCTCAACTCTCATTCGCTGCGAAAAGTCACCTTGCGTGAACTGTTGCGCAATACGCGCAGCTTCACGAACTGGCCTCACAACCTGTCGAACAACTAGCCAAGTAATTAAACCGATCAAAAAGAGGAGTGCTAATCCGGTCAAAAAGAGAGAGCTCTGAATCAGGGAAAGCGTTGTGTTTTGATTTGTAAGCGAGTAAACCAAATACATTTCATAGTTACCGGATTCTGGAATAGCAATTCGACGGCCGGCAATCAATACATTGGCATCGGGGCGGTTGTTGTATTTAACCGTGGCATATTGATATTCAACTAGGTCGCTAGCTCGAACTCTCTTACGCAGCTCAGTTGGAAAAGATGAAACGTCTAACTCATCGGTTGCTGTGCTGTAGTTGACTACTTCTTGATTTCCAAGTGGATCTGAGATTTGCCCGAATCTATTGAGAAATATTGATTTTCTATCCTGATTTAAACTTACGGCTGTTGAAGAGATGATTACATCTTGAACTGTCTTAGTGATTATCGAAGTTGGGGCGCCATCGACCAAGAGAAATTGATACTGGGCGTTAAAGAAAGAAGATCGAGCTTCAGCGAGCGATGTTTCGAGGTTTACTTGCTTAACGCCATCAGAGAGCTGTGAATAGAGCGCAGAACCAGTTATCCAAACCACGCCAAGGGAGAGCAATACTGTTGAAAAAATAACCTTTGCGGCTAGTGAAGTTCTGACCCGAGTAATAAATCGGTTCATCTTAGGAACCGCCCAATACTCCAGCTTTATATCCAACGCCGCGCACGGTCATAACGATCTGCGGATGTTCAGGATCATGTTCAACCTTTGAGCGAAGTCGCTGCACGTGAACATTGACTAGGCGTGTGTCAGTTGAATGGCGATAACCCCAAACTTCTCCCAAGAGCGCATCGCGAGTGAAAACACGACCTGGCTCCTTGGCTAGCGCGACAAGTAGATCAAATTCCAAACGAGTTAAAGCAATCTTCTTTCCAGCTCGACTTACCTCATGCGCAGTTACATCAATTGAAAGGTCTCCAATTGTCAGAAGCCCTGAAACATCGGCGTTAGTGCGGCGCAGTCGTGTGCGAATTCGCGCGATTAGCTCTGAAGGATGGCGAAAAGGTTTGACCATGTAATCATCGGCGCCTGCTTCAAGTCCGCGCACGACATCGTGGGTATCTCCTTTGGCGCTCAACATAACAATAGGCACCATTGATTCCGCGCGAATCAATTTACAAACTTCAATTCCATCTAGCCCGGGAAGCATTACATCTAGCAGTACGAGATCTGGAGGATTATTTCTAAATACCTCCAGAACCTCGTCACCACGACTTACGAGATCGACATCGATGCCGGCACCGGTTAATACGATGCCCAGCATCTCTGCCAGGTCTTGGTCGTCATCGACGACCATAACCAAAGTCATTAGCTACCGTGCTCCCAAGAGTTGAGGTACATATCTTGTGCAGGAGTTAATGTATCGATACGGCCACCCATAGAAATTAACTTCAGGCTAGCAACTTCCTTATCGATGTAAGTTGGAACGTTGTGAACACCTGCTGGAAGATTCTTGGCTTCCTTAACAAGATATTCAGCTGTTAGAGCTTGATCAGTGAATGACATATCCATAACTGATGCTGGGTGTCCTTCTGCGGCGCCTAGATTTACAAGACGGCCTTCTGCAAGAAGCAATAGACGACGTCCATCTGCAAGAACGTACTCATCTGTCTGATGGCGCATCTTTGAATTCTTCTTCTTGGCATTTTGTTCAAGCCAAGCAACATCGATTTCGATGTCAAAGTGGCCTGAGTTAGCCATGATTGCGCCATCTTTCATCACTGCAAAGTGCTCATCGCGAAGCACATCGCGGTTACCTGTAACGGTAATGAAGACATCGCCAAGCTTTGCTGCATCAACCATTGGCATTACGCGGAAGCCTTGCATCATGGCATCTAGCGCCTTGGTTGGGTCAATTTCGGTAACGATTACATCTGCGCCCATACCTTTAGCGCGTTCTGCAACGCCCTTACCGCAGTAACCAAATCCAGCAACAACGACAACGCGTCCGGCAAGCAGGAAGTTTGTCGCACGGAAGACAGCATCAAGAGTTGATTGGCCAGTTCCATAACGGTTGTCGAACATGTGCTTGGTGTCGGTGTCGTTAACTGCGATCATTGGGAAAGTTAGCGCACCATCTTTAGCCATCTGATTTAGACGAATCACGCCTGTTGTTGTCTCTTCGCAACCACCAGCAATATTTGGAAGAAGTTCTTTACGTGTTGTGTGAAGAGTATTTACGAGGTCGCAACCATCGTCGAAGACTTGATGTGGTTCGATATCAAGAGCTGCGTTGATGTGTGCGTAGTAACCGTCACGATCAACTGCGTTGCGAGCAAATACTGAGATTCCGTACTCGTGTACAAGAGCCGCTGCTGTGTCATCTTGAGTTGAAAGCGGGTTGGACGCACAAAGTGCAATCTCTGCTCCGCCAGCCTTGAGAACGCGCATCAAGTTTGCGGTCTCTGTGGTCACATGCATACATGCTGAGATGCGAACTCCAGTGAACGGTTGTGATTTTTCAAAGCGCTCACGGATCTGTGCAAGCACAGGCATGTTGCGTTCTGCCCATTCAATCTTCTTGCGGCCTTCGGCTGCTAAAGAAGCATCGGCGATGTCATGCTTTGGAATAGTTGTTACAGGTGTCATTGATATATCTCCCTAGATAAACGGCTGTTTTTTCGCTTGACCTTCGGCGTAGGGCTCTACTGTGCTAGTCGGCTATAGGGATAGCGTACTAGTTAAGGGATTAATACGAGGAACTAAAGGTCTCCACGGATCATGTTAAGTACATCATCTCGAACCTTGTTCATGCGGGATTCCGTCGAAGCCTCAACGTTTAGTCGAAGGAGGGGCTCGGTATTGGATGCGCGAAGGTTAAACCACCAGTTGTCCCCGTTGATCGTCAAACCGTCGAGATGATCAACTTCGACGCCTTCACTCTTCCCGTAAATTTCTTCGACCTCGTTCATTGCAGCTTGCGCATCGGCGACCGTTGAATTTATTTCACCGCTTGCCACATATCGTGAATAAGGTTTAAGTAGTTTTGAAAGCGACTCTTTTGATTCACCGAGCGCCGCAATGGCGTGAAGCGCTGCCAACATCCCAGAATCTGCTCTCCAGAAATCTCTGAAATAGAAATGTCCGGAGTGCTCTCCGCCAAACACAGCGCCGGTATCTGCCATTAACTGCTTGATGTAAGAGTGACCAACGCGAGAACGAATTGCTGTGCCGCCATTTTCTTCGACAATTTCAACAACTGCTCGTGAAGAAATTAAGTTGTAAATAATGTTAGATCCCGGATGCCGTTTTAACTCTCGATCAGCGATGAGCGCGGTGAGCGTAGATGGATTTACCAAGTCACCATTTTCATCTACGAGGAAGCAACGATCGGCATCTCCATCAAAGGCCAAACCAATATCAGCTTTATGCTTCTTAACTGCTTTCTGCAGATCCTTTAAATTCTTGGCATCAATTGGATTAGCTTCATGATTTGGGAAGGTGCCATCTAATTCAAAATACATCGGAACTACTTCACAATTAAGGCGATCAAATACGGCAGGGGCGGTATGGCCGGCCATCCCATTTCCTGCATCAATTACAACCTTTAGTGGGCGAATTGCTGATAGGTCAACCAAAGTCAGCAAGTGATCAACATAAGGGGTGAGCAGATCTTCTTGTGACTCCTTTCCTACGCTTCTAAAGTCAATTGGCGAACCTTCATTTACAAAGCGTTCAATTGTTAATAGTCCCGATTCTTTTCCAATCGGTCTGGCTCCGCTTAAGCAGAGTTTGATTCCGTTGTATTCGGCCGGGTTGTGGCTTGCTGTAAACATCGCTCCCGGAAAGTTAAGTTTTCCGGCGGCAAAGTAGAGCATGTCGGTTGAGGCCAAGCCGATGCGAATTACATCTAACCCCTGCGAGGTAACGCCTGCAGAAAATGCATCAGCGAAGATCGGGGAGGATGGACGCATATCTTCACCAATGACAACGGTGCCGGGTTCGCGCTCTTGCTGCAAAAATCTGGCAAACGCAACGCCGGTCGCGAAGGTGAAATCGGCGGTAATCTCAACATCGACTAATCCGCGAATGTCATAAGCTTTAAAAATAGAAATTTCTATCTCCTTTATTTATTAATAAACGAGTCATTTAGAATTTAAGAAGGTACAGCGCGCAAGTGGCCGCGTCGTCCAAGCGAAGCGTGCTCATTAGTCGAAGCTGCAATGCTGGTTTGCTCAAAAGTTTCAGATTGAGATGCAACTTCTCTGACTGCATCGGCAATCGCCATTAGATCGTCATCGGATGGACCTTGTCCTACTTGCGAGGATTCTTCTTTGATAACGGTCCAACCATTAGGAACGGTTAATCGCTTGCCATGGGATTCACAGAGATCGTAAGAATGCGGTTCGGAATATGTGGCAAGTGGTCCAAGAACGGCGGTTGAGTCAGCGTAGATATAAGTGAGGGTCATCGAAGCCAGGCTTCGGCAACTCACTCGCGAACAACTGCGCCCTGAACGCGCCAACTTACTCATGGCGCTAAGGCTAGTGGTGGCAATGCGAAAAAACTGGGATTGTCAGGGAGTTAAGACACGAATGTTAGACATTGGTACCGAGGACTTTGTGAGGACGCTGCCAGGTACAAGTGGAAAATACCCGTAACCACTCTTCGTTGGGATGAGTCCTGCGGCATAAACCGCTCTACCCGATTTTTCAATCGCAATAGATCTAACGCCATCTGGAATCTTTACCGTTGCAATGTCATCACGGTCGATCTTGATCGACTTACGTTTGCCGTTATTGAAGAAAAGCTCAAGTTCTACATCAACTTTCTTGCCGATGAAAACTAGGTTCGGAGCAAGTCCTGCGGTTGCAAGTGAGAATTTAGATAGCTCTGGAGCAGAAGTGCTCCAGATAAAGTCTGACTTTCCCTCAGCAACTGTTTGCGAATATACCGATGCCACGATTGGCTGATCTGCCGCCACCCGAATGCCAAATTTACCTGTCGGCAGGTTGGGATTTAAATCTAAGTTAACAACCGATCCGCTCTTTACGACTTTGTTCTCCAGCCCTGCTGGGATAAATGAGCCATCGGTTGAATAAACAGAAACGGTGATGCGGGCATCGATATCTCCCGGCACAAGTACGCGCAGTGAATGAGGTAGGGATACCGATTTACTGCGATCTTTACGGACCGTGTGCGGAATAGCAGGAATGAATACTTCTTTACTTGTTCTAGAAGCAAAGTTGACGATATCTCCGCCGAGAGCGCGAAGGCCGCGCCCGCGCTCATCCAACATGTAGCTAGTTACTCGTCCAGCCCGAGTAAATGTCTTTACAACGACTGATCGCGAACCTGGTGCCAAAGAGTCAATTCCTAGTTCTAGATAAGAATTTGCTCTAATAGTTATCGCCTTAGTCGGTTGCGGTCCAATTTCATTCCATATATCAACATCGACGATTGCAGAACTTAATCCACTGTTGACCAGAATCAAGCGAGCTTTACTGGTTACATCTGCTGCTCCCCCGACAAACCATTGCTCGGTTTGCAGAGCCGAACAGATTGTTGCCCCCGCCCAAACACCTTTACGAATCTGCCAGACAACGGGAGTTGCTCCTTGGGATTCAAAAATTATTGGAGCTTTACTTTGCATATAGCGAAGCGTTTGCGATGGGATAAATGCGAGGGATTTCGTTCCGGTTTGGCGAATCTGACTCTTTGTTGAAGGGAGTGAGATTGCGGTAGTCAGTCCATTGGGAGTTGATGGGCAAACAACTGCTGGGTAATTTGCTGAAAATTCGCCTTCGGAAACTGCAACGTTTACTGCATTTGAAAGCAATAAGGTGGCGATCAAAGCTAAAGCTAGCACCAATGGGCGTTTTAATTTCATGCCAGCTCCGCATCTTCAATTTCACGACGGCGACGGCCAGCGGGAAGCGCAAGAACAATCACCGTTATGAAAATGATTACTTGGAGAGAAATAAAAGCTCGACGTAGAGATCCGTCATAAAGAAATGTAACTAAGCCCGGAGTGTTAACTTCAAAGATTGGAAGATTATCAACGCTGCGATTTCGTTCGAGGCGTTGTCCTTCTTGCATGGCGCGCCAGCCTTGAGCGTAGTTCTCGGTCAAAGTTAGGGTGCCGATTTCTGGAACGTTAACTTCAAAATCACTTTGGCTAACCGGAAGAACTGAAATCTTTCCAAGCACATCAGTGAATAAAACTTTTCCGGTATTGCCGGCAATTTTCCAGACGATTCCGGCGTTGGTTGAAGAAGCTCTTGTGAACCCCCCAAGCCCGTCGATGATTCGGACTAAGTTTTCATCAACAGGATTCTTCAAGAATAAGTATTTAATTCCATGAACCGCAAAAGTTGTGCTTGCAGTTAAACCGCTTCCATCGGCTAGCTCTCGCACTGCATTGTTAATTTGTTCACGATTCTGCGGAGCCATATCAGGATCCCCGAGAGAAGCATCCTTGCCTCGAGCTAAGTAAAAATTCAGGGTTACATCTTCGCCAACCGTGCGGGGCCTAATTACCAAAGTCTTTGCATCTTTTTCTACTGCCAAGAATGGTGGGATCACAATTTCTCTACCGCTCTGCAGCGGAGCCGAACCAGTGTTAGTGATCACCCAAAGAGTTGAACTAACTGCATAAGTAGCCGTGGC
>JACCDX011652660.1_pt1 | contig 12807 bp, 10 predicted proteins | sample 7449681 | NCBI WGS metagenome assembly JACCDX01 (sample SAMN15323450, study PRJNA562643) | freshwater metagenome | isolation source: river surface water | place: USA:Blue River Watershed | collected 2017-08-18
ATATTTACTTCTTGGCCTTTTTGGCCTTTTTGGCAGGGGCCTTCTTCTTTACCGGCTTCTTCTTGGGAGCCGCGCGCTTAGGAGCGGCCTTCTTTACAACTTTCTTCGTAGTCGTTTTACGCTTCACCGTTCGTTTCTTCCCGCCGGCTACTTCCACCATGTCTCGGGTTCGTTTATATATCAGGCGAATGTGATAATACTATTATATATGTTAGAATCATATTCTTCTTGATCTAATTATAAATTATTTATTATTGATTCATTTTCGGATCATCATAGCACTATGTCAAATCCCTTAACCCGCTAAATCTATACTTCTTCAAATAACAAATATATATGCGTTGTCATATGACCATCTTATGTTCATCATATATAAAAAAATAATTAATGCGCGCGTTGCATGGTAGCGCGTTTATAATCCTGATGAAGACATTCTACAATATATAAACTATTATCTATTAGTGCAATATGTCATTGCCCAAACTACTGATTGAATCATTTGCGGAGATTAAAGAGTCTGCGCTTGTTCGTGGCGAGATCACAAAGGAGAATGTTCATGAATTTGCCGAGCGTCTTAATCGTTCGATTCCATCATCTCTGAATGTATCAATGTATGCTATTTATCGTTTTAACCGTAGCAAGTATCTCACTGATAAGTCCCGATTTGTTTCTGAAATTAAAGATTTTGCTCCCTACGATGCAATGATTCTCTGGACTGATTTTAATGATATTCTCGCATTCTTCAATCTCACTGGTAAGATCTTTCTTGGATGGGATAAGAATAAAAATCGGTATCGTGCGTTCATTCTACCGGCTAATAGCGCCCCTTCGCCGGTAGAGACCCCCGCGGATGTTGCGCCAGTTAATATCCTTCGTAAAGGAGAGAAATTAGCAAAAGTCATGGAGTCGGATAATCTAATGTCATTGGATGCTATGGAGTCAGACAATGATCGAGTGTTTGATTATATGCAGCAGCGCATCGAGGCATTTAAGAATCAGGCTGTCGCTTAAGCATTTATAATAATATATTTTTTTGAAATCGAACAATGTGATCTTAGAGATAAGAATTGTATTAATATATGATCCATGACGGATACGATTTATATTGGTTCGACGCAAGTGCCCAAGGTTGATTTATCTTCAACTAATTACTTTCTGAATCGTTTGACGATATGTTGGGGTGGCACCGGTTGCGGCAAATCAACTATAATTAGAGATATCGTTGCAAGTCTGAGCGATAAGATACCAATTGGCATAGCATGTTGCCCAACCGCGCAAATGAGCGGCGACTATGATGGACTATTCCCTCCACAATGCATTCACGATGATGTGACAAAGGATTTAATGCAACGCATCTTCCAACGCCAGACAAATATCATCGCAATGTATGATTTAGTTCATGATCCGACAAGCTTAGAGCCGCTATATCGCAAGGTTGCGAATAACGATTCTCGCGCTAAGTTAGATCGATTGGCAAATATCTATAATAAGGGATGCAATGATATTCGGGCCTCATGCGATGAAACTGAGTTGGAGATAACATTGAAGGAGCTACGTGTGCGATACGATAAGAAACGAACAAAGATTATGCGCTCAGTCATCATTGACAACTCAGAACATCTACTAACGCGCAATCTAACAAGTATGCAACGCACGATTGTTAAGAACATGCAAATTGTTCCCGAGATGCTTTTGTTGATTGACGATTGTGCGGCTTCCGCTAAGGAGTGGGCCGCATTTACTGAGACAAAGCAAATGTTCTTCCAATCACGCCATTATAGACTGACTGTGTTTCTTGCGTTTCAAGAAATTACAATTCTGCCTCCACCACTTCGCATGAATTCGCATATCAACATATTTACATCGGAGAAGATATTGAATTCGTATGTAACCAAAGCTTCTACTGGTATCTCCTCGGATGAAAGAAAGAAGCTATCGCGAATCGCAATGACTATCTTTGCGCCATCCGAAAATAAGTCTAAGCCAAACTATAAGAAGCTTGTCTTATTCTCTCAAATCGTGAAATGCGAGCATGCGATTCAATACATGATCGCGAGTATCAAACGAAAGCGTTTTGGTTCCGCCCCGCTATGGAAACTATGCGATGAGGTCAAGAAAGATATTACATCATCGGTAAGCAGTCGTTCATTCAATAAAATGTTCGAGTTGAAACAAGCGCCATCGTTAGATCCTATTCCGCAATAAATAGTTTGCCGCCAACAGTTCGCGTCCGTTGCGCATTTCAGTTTTCCAAGCTCAAGCTGATCGCGCTGACCTAATTATATAATCAACATGTTTGCTAAGTTCGTTCCCGATAACACAAAAGCAATTGGGTTGCTCTTCTCCGCCAGTTATTGCAAGTGGTGCGTTGAGTTTGTTCCATTGGTCAAGCAACTTTATCCGCATCTTCAGAATATCGAGATTCTATTAGTTGGATCGGATAAGACCGAGGAAGTGTTTCGAGAGTATAACATTGATCACCCATGGCCGTCGATTCCATTTGAAGAACCTCTTCGCGCGGAGCTTCGTGATAGATACGATATCAAAACAATCCCAGCGCTGATATTTGTAAATGCTGACGGCAATATCATTGAAAGAGATGGAAGACATCTTATTCCTATGCTCATGAGAATGCATGGTCCGGTAGATGCCGCAACGCGACTATCGGAGAAGCTGCGTCTTGAACAATCATCTATCACCTATGACAGCGATGATTCTGACTGGTAATCGCACGTATTGACCAATCTATTGTTTTTTTGTAAAATTGACGATTGGATCATCATTTATATACTTAGTCATTAAGGAATAACCGTCTTCAGTAAGATGTCATCGCTAACGCTTGGTCCGATCTACAACAATCAGAACAATAAAGTTCGCGAGTGGAGCATTACGCTGACCCTCTTTAACGATAAGGCGGCTCCTCTTACCATCGATGGCGATATTGCCACTATCGATGTTAAAGAAGGATACTACGTTGAATACTATACCACATCTGGATATTCAGGCATGAAGATGACCGAATCGGCAGCCACGACTATCACGACTGGTAAGAATATCGGAAAGAAGAATGCGACCAATGTATTGACTCAGGCGTATAAAGAATGCCAAAGTAAGTATGCCGCCAAGCTCAAGGCTGGCTACACTGAAACCATGGCTGCGAAAGAAGCAAAGCCATCTGATGACAATCCTATGCCGTTTCCTATGGCCGTGAAGAGCTGGAAAGATCATAAGCAGAAGTTATCTTACCCGCTATACATTCAACCAAAGCTCGATGGCGTTCGTATGCTGGCTCGATTCGAAAACAATAGCGTAAAGCTTTATACGCGCCGCCTTCATGACATCGCCGGATTTGAAAAGATCAAGTCAATGCTACTTCGGATGTTCAAGGCTTCAAAGCTGAAGACATTCATCATCGATGGCGAACTATATGCCCACGGATTCAATCTACAAACAATCAGTGGCATTGTGCGCAATGTATCTATTTCTGAAGATGTGAAAGATCAGCTTCAGTATCATATCTTTGATATCTTTGATACTTCGAAGCCTGAGCTAACATTCGCGCAACGCTACGATTATCTGAATGCATTCATGAGCTCAGTTGATCAAGACGGGACCGTGATTGTTCTGAATCCTACCGATTATGCCGAGACTACCGAAGCTGCTGATTTGCTCTATAGCAAGTATGTGAAGGCAAAGTATGAAGGTCTGATTTACAAGTCAAAGGATCGTCCGTATGAGTTCGATTTCAATAAGGAAAAGCGCTCCGCATGGTATCTTAAGCGTAAGAAGCAGGAGGATGCCGAGTTCGAGATTGTATCCTTCACTCACGGAAAGGGCAAAGATAAAGACTGTATTGTGTTTGAGCTGCAAGGTCCAAATGGCAAGACTTTCAATTGCGTTCCTAATGGGACTTATGGTTATCGTAAGGAACTGTATGCTTCCGCGCTATCCGCATTTGATACTGAGTTCAAGGGCAAACTTGCAAAGGTGCTCTATGACGATCTAAGCAAGGATGGCGTGCCTTTGCGCGGTCGTATCGTTCAGATCGGGCGGGATCTATCGTTTGATTAGATAATTGCAACATATGCTTAACTATGTTTTCCCATGTTGTAAAATATGTTAGCATAGTTATCGTATGTATTGCACATGTTTAACATGTACAGTATCATATGTTGATTCATTTTTTTGTAAAAGTAAGAATTCGCGCGATATATATAGAGGACCACTCTAAGACACCCAATCTACAATGATTTGCCCAAACACGCTGAACGAGGGAGCGCCTTGTCCGCAAAATGCCAGATACTGTATCCTTGAGAATGATACCTATCACTTTGGCTGCCGCAATCATATCCTCAAGACTGCTTTTGCTATCTTCGGGGAGCGGTATGATACGCTTGATAGCATTCCCACGTTGCTTCGCATCGACATCTTTCAACGCGAAGCGCCATTGGCGGAAGAGATGATTGTTTCGTGTAAAGATAAGATATCTGAACTGATCAATCAAGAACTCATACTTGGAGAAGAGCTACCTCCGCTGTATGGGTTTAGCCGCTTCAAGACGAACCTCGATGGATGGATCATGGAGATCAATACAAGCTTAGATAATATTGAAAACATCTTTATTGCGAATTGCATCCACGTGAATGCGAATCGCATAGAGTCGGATTTGTTCATCGAAATTTATAAAAGAGACAACGGACATGCGGCCAAGATAGTCTATGACTCGCACTACTTTCAATTGCGCCGCCATTACTACCCATTTAATGCGTTTGCATGGAGCGATGAAGATATCCACCCATTTGCAATGCATATGTGCGATATGCTCGAACGTCTTCACACCGCTCGCATTTGCCATGGTCATCTCAATCCAGCATCGATTGGATTTTTAGATTTATCAGACCCCACGTCAGCCAGATTTACATCTGCTATGGGCATCACATTTTGGAAAGATTCCTATGGCAGATACATTCATCAGATGAAACGTCTAACGACTCCAAACAAGCATATTACGTCATGCGTAAGACTCGATGAGGGCTATACTACTGGACGATACGATGATTACGAATCGCTACTATATCTGATACTGATTCTACAAGAGATCCCGCTGCCGTGGCTCAATATGCATCTCATTAAGGATGTCATCCTATCAAAAAAACAATTTATTGAAGATCCAAGTGTTCTACTTGGATACCACGATTCGATAGATGCAATCTCGCAGATCTGTGAGATGATTCGCAGCTCATCGTTTGATTCGTCTCCAGATTACTATCAGCTTAAGGAATCGTTCAAGACCCTCGCATTGCGCCTTTAAACAGACTGTGCAACATTTGGCTTAGCCATCATAGTAATGATATGCAATAGCTGCTCCGTCTGACATAGCCGAGAGCGTGATTGGATATACATTAGAAAGAGGATGAAGAATCCTAATCCGACAATAACAAGAATTGACCATTCAATATACATTCCGGCCTTGCAACCATCGAATCCCTCCTTTGATTTCAATACGTTGTATTTAGGCTGAGATCCCACGGGATGTCCATCGCTGAAAATGCTATTGGGAACTACCTCGAACGGGCTCTTTAAGGGCGGAGTCGTTTCAACAACCGGCTGAACGATAGGGGCTTCGGCTTTTTTTGGCTCAGGCTTTCTTCCCATATATAGGTTATTAGATGGCACGCTACCGATATCTTTCAATGCCTCTGGCAAACCAGAATACATCTGATCAATATCAAACGGATCAGTCCATTCCTGAAACATTGTTGGCGAGTAAGTATATGTTATAATCAATAAAAAACATATGACGGCGTAATCCTATACAGAGTGTTCTACCACTGACTCATATGTTAAACATATGCTATACATAGTTAATGTTAGACATCATATGAGGCGCGATGCTATCTATCGCATGTTGATCATATGTTATCATATTTAATCGATGTCGCCGTCGATGTTATCTTCAATGTCATCGGCATCCATATCGAATGCTCCGAAAATATCTTGCTCATCGTCTTCGTCATCATCTTGGGCAACAACTTGGATCTCATCCGATTCGTCATCGTTGATAACAACAGCCTTGAGCTTGGCAAAGTTAAATTCCTTATGTAGATCATCTTGATCGATCATTTTATTTAAAATGTATCCAACGATAGATTTGGCCGTTTCCGATCCCTTGCTTACAATATCAAATATCAATGTATATAGCATGTATAGCAATTGATCGGCATTTGATGATATTGGGTATTCGGGTAGCTTCGGCATGTCGGCCTTTTTTGAAATCATATTTAATTTCTTGATCAGTGCGAAATATTCTGCATCCGGATGAGACCGAGTGTCCATAGACACGTTCATGGCAAACTTATAATGCGAATAGAATATTCTTACATACGATTCTACTAAATCAAGATCTCTTACTTTATTCGAGTCCATCGCGAGATTGAGTAGATTCTTTTGGGAATATAGCTTTCCAAGATTGGAAGCAATGGATTCTAATTTTACAAGATCCGCCTTTTCCTCTTTTGTGATTGGGATATTATTTTTGTTTAACGGATTGGGATACGCCATGATGTCCTTAGCCGTTTCTATCAAATCGTTAGTGATAGCATCGCGGTGTTTTATGTATGTCGCCGAGTGCTTTGCGTAATATTTGGCATCCATGTTTGATATCTGCGATTTGGTAACCCCGCATTGCGCGCACGTGTCATTTTCAAATATATGCGCATCCTTGATTGGGCAAGATATTGTGTATAGTTCAAAGAATGCCTCCATTAGCATTTGTTCATCGAGTTTATCTTCGATCTTGCTATTGTTTGACTTTGAAGTCTTTTCGATATTAAGTTTGCAGTGTTTGCATTCGTAAGACAGCTTATCACCCGTTTTACTGACAGTCCATCTATGAGGACGCACAGTTTCTCCCAAGCAGTAAGCCGTTTGATACGCATCAAGCACAAACTCATGCTCACGACTATTTTCCACAGGTAGATATCGCGTAGGCGTGAGGCGCTTGGCGCGTATGTTAGCGAGTTGGTCTTTTTGGTATTTAATAACAAAGTCGCTGGGGGGTTTTGTAATCACTGATACAAATTTGCCATTAACTGGTTCAATCGTAGCAAGATCGACGAGGGATTGATACGATTCTAATATATATTTTAGTTTATCAGACGATGGCTTGGCGGATGGGACGTATATTTTTTTGAACAACGCATGCGACTCCACGGTATGTTTATCTTTTGACTTCTTAGGATACAACGAATCAATCTTAACGCCCATGATATCGATCACGTTGTCGGCTGGCCGTTTTTCGAATCTACTGTTCATGAATGTTGCGTAATGTGTTAGAGGACTACATTTGATATCGAGCATGAGTTTATCTTTTGCGGTCTTTGGTTTTAATACCATGGCTTCGCTTGCAAACGCGCGATTGACATATTTATATGCTTCTATGAGTAGAGACTTTATTTTCTCATCGGTGATACCAATGCGTTTATACATTGGCACCGATTGTAGTATCTTCAGCGAAGCAATGAGTTCGTCCTTTAGCGACGGCGTTGTTCCATTAACGATGCTCTTAGTCGATTTTATTTTATTGATGTTGATGGATATAAGAGATACCAATGTGTATGCATGAGATAGATAGCGAATCATATCTTCAACATTTTCTTGCTCTCGTTTAGATGCACGTCTCACATAAGTCATGATCTCATCCTTTATTTCATTGTAAATCAGGGTAGTGGCCGCTTTGCGCGTCAATGTCAATACATCCGGATCGGCATTTGTTGCAATAGTAGCGGATACGCCACTAAAGATGGCAATATCGATTGGATCCAGCGCATTATATGAGTTGGATTCAGCCGCAGTCTTGATTGACGCTTGAATAACATCCGCAGTCTTACCAAGTTCCCCTCCGCAATGTTTGCAATAATATGTGAATGACACTTCGGTGTCTTCTTCTCCGGTTCTCTGTTGATTAGTCAGTTTGAATTTATTAATGATCTTTTGTTTGGCCCAATAGATGTTATCACCATTATCGACTCCTTCTGGGATGGACGCATACTCTTCGTATAGTTGAACTGTATGAACACATATGAGTGGATACGCGCATAGTTTGCACGGATACATTCCATCGCTATCTAACGCATCGTAGTTGATATATGTTTCAATTTGTTTGAATGCATCCATTGAGTCGTCTTTCATTGATTTGATATATTTGATGTGTTCGCATTTGTTGCGCAGCAGCGCTTCCTGAGCAGCGAGATCCTTCTCTAAAAGTAGTTTTACGTTTTGCTGTTCTTTATGGGGTAGCTTGTCAATGGCGAATCTATTGAATCTGACGAAGATCGCTCTACGATCCGTGTAGTCAAAGTAGTAAGGATATTTATCGCGACAGATCTTTTCGGCTCTTGTTTCCAATAGTCGTCGATAGCCGACTTCACGAAGATTGGCATTGACCTTAACGTTCTGCTGCTTCACGTATCCAAGATAGTCCATTTGTTTCTTAACCTCAGCTGATTCGAATCCTCTCAGGCTAATATTATCATATAGAAGCCAATTCGTTGTCATTTGCAGCGCTTCATAAAGCGCCATATTATAAGTTTTATCTATTTGGCGTTCTAATATTTTGTTGAGCTTATCAATGAAAGGCTTACCATTGAATTGTTTGATTCTACTTAGCTCCGGTAGTTTTTCTTTTTTGACATGCGGGAGGGCGAACAGGGCATAGGTTATTTCTTCGATCAGCTTAGTTGCGATGATCGCATTTATTTGATTGAACAGCTTTGCATTTTCGTAATCATTTTTGTCGAGTATGAACAATTTGCCGCAACTGGATTCAATGGTTTCAAGTTGTTTTAGTTTAGAAAGATCGATTGCTCCGGTTTTGTATTTATCCAACGGCTGGTTGTAATATTTTTGCGGATAAATCGAGTGCGCCAAGTTATTGATTAGTCTATCCGAGAATGCAAACCCGAGGAGTCGAAATTTGTCTCCGCTGGAGAGCGCCGCCTCTTTTGCTTTATTTTTGTATAATTGAATCGCGCGCGTATTGACCTGTGATGTGAGCGGTATTCCCGTATTGGCATCAGGCGTCGCAATAACCGGAATCGCGTAAAGCAACGTTTTCTTTATCGCAACCAAATGCATCGAGGCCGATTCTCCTATGCGATCGTGCTCATTAGATACAAACATAGATGTTGCCATGCTATTGATGATATCTTTACTATAACCCTCTGGGCGTAAGAGTTGGCCTAAGACTGTCACTGTCTCAAGAATAGACCCCATGGGTTGCGTCATGTATGGGCCTGAATCTTTCATCGGAGCCATAGTTGTAATCTATATTGATTATGAGAAATGACGTCTCAATAGCACGAAACTGAGAGACCTATTGTTCTGATACATTTATCTACTCAATATAGGAATATAGTTTGATTATAATAAACATGACCGCACAATTGCTTTCTAATGAGAAAACTGTATTAACGCTACTTGACGTATGCGGATCATGCATCACTGATGTCATGTATAACTTTCTTTATGATAGAGCCATTGCGGTGCATGAGAAAACAAGCAAAGGGCTAACCGAAGCGTATCGCCAAGTGCTTGGCGAGTATGTGCAAGACAGCAACACTCCTAAGTTTCATAGTCTTTTGTTAAATACGATACATCACTATGTTCGCATCAGCACCATATTTCAGGATATCTCATATCCTGAGTGCATTTCTCTCTACGCTGGACTATTTGTTCCGCAGATGTATATCCCGTCAATGACAGCTGAACAGCGCTTAAATATTCTAACAATGGTTATTGGCAATACCGTGCGCGAGTTTGCAAACGAAATCCTTTGCGATCATATCCGATGTATCATCGATGACCATCAGGACCCAATCAACGTTGAGATTCTTCAAGATGCGGTGCTTAAGATTTTAATCAATCAGCGCAATATTAGCTACGATCGCTTCATTCAATCTCAAAAGGAAAACAAGCCTAAGACTAAAAAGGCTACGGCGGCAAAGCCCCTTCCAAAAAAGTCATTGGCAAAGCTATCTGAGGCATTTAAGAAATCGATTGCTGAACGCACTGCGCTCAAACAAAAAAATACACTTCTGACAAAGAAGAATAAAATGCTAACAAATCAGATTACGGAGCTGAAGGCAATGTTCCTTGCGCAACTTGCATCTCAAAAAGAACAATCCGGTCTGATGGCTGGGCTCAAGGAGCAAATTCAAAAGCAGGCTCTGCTACTTGAAGAATCCAGTAAGATAAATGCTTCGGTCGCCGAAGATACGTTAGAGGTTGTATCTCCTATCGAAACAGTCGCGCCCGTTGAAAACATCACGCCTATCGAAACGATTGATACCGAGTATTCTAACGACACGTACGATGATATGTTTTCAGTTCCGGTTCAATACGTCGATGATCAGTAGCTCCTTTACTCATCGATATAATCCGCAATTAAATTTATTTTGGGTTCCGATGCTGATTCCGGTTCAGTGGGATCATTATTTTTTTTCTCTTCATATTTATCGCAGCGATACTTGTGTTTGATCAGGACATTGTTCATAGCTACGCTTGAGGCGATGATAACATACGATACCGCCATATGCTGTGCTATTGTTGCCGGTTTGCCTTTAAAGAATTTCTTTCCATAGAGGAAATCGAGCACCCATATTAAAAGTAGAATGAGTAGCGCAAGAATAAATGGATTGAAGATTAGTGGTTTCAGACATGGGCTGTCCCATATATACTGAGATACCTCGGATGCCACTTTCTTATTGGTAATCGTAGGTGAGTCTTCCGCTGATGACATGGTGGCGAATTGGTTATATATACAGACTCACAAAATTGATTTTATATATCAGTTTATATACTTAGGAATACTGGGAAACTTCTTTCTGTTTCAGAACAACTAACAGCAATGCCTCCTCGTTCCGCGCGCAATCCGATTTCTGCGTTTCTCCTGAGCGCAAATTTATTGGAGATCCAGCTGAACAAATTGGTCATCGATCCGGTAGATGTGAAGCAACACATCGAAACCTTTGATACCGCTATTGTTCCTTCGAGTCAGGTTGTGCGATCGTTTGTAAAAATGTATCATCGCGGACAGGGAGCATCCCATGACATCAAAATGAAAGATTTTGGCTCCAATGCCATCAATCTCTTCAACGAAGAAGTAAAGCATGTTCAGTTCGACAATGTCATTAAGTTGTTATCGACTAAGACAAAGCCGATAACATCCGTTCCGCAAACCGCTGAACGGATTGAGCTAAGCACCGAATTTACTTTTGGACTTCTCAACAACCCGAATTGGCTACTCAAGATAGCTATCGTGAAGCAGCTCAACAATCCGTTGGAGTTTGCTACTAAGTTAGCTTCCGCTAAAAAACTGTTGGTAGGAGTTGCACTGGAGAAGATGGATCCTGCCGCATTCGACTATGTCTGCACCTCACTTGCGCAAGTTAATCCTGAGCCAATTACGCATACCCAGATTCATGAATTAATTGATTCACTATCGAATGAGCAACCGGACGACATTGATTACCAATCAGCGATTCACGGTATCGCAAAGGATATCTTTAAAGACGTTGCCACCATTTCGAAGTTCAAGCATCAATCTGGCTTTAAGCGACTTTGTCCTAATCCAGTTGAGCTGAACCGCCCGATATTCTTCAAACAAGTGCTGCCCTCCATTGATTCTTTCTACATTACAGATAAGATGGATGGAACACACGCGGTTCTTGTGATCGACGAAGTATATCGACGATCCGGAAAGACGCGCCATTACTTAGGAGCGAATATCTACGCCGTGTCCGATCAGATTTATGAGATTGTTTTATTTAAGAAGCCGTCTTCATCAAAACAAATTGAGACAGAGCACACAGTGCTTGATGTTGAGATGATGGTCGATGCAAAGGGCAATCGCACGTTTCACTGCTTTGATGTGATCGCCATGGCATCGCAGCGCATCACGGGCCTGCCATTCTTCAAGCGATTTGAAAAATTTGGAGACGCGCAGAAATTACTCGAGAAGCACGATCTGGGTTCTGTAAAAGAATTCATCAAGCTTGATGAAACGTATCCCACTCAGATCAAATCATTCTATGAGAAGAAGCGATCATATCACATCGATGGCATTATCTTCACGCCGGCAGGTCAGTTCTTCAAGGATGCAACCAAGGCGCGTGTCAGTAAGTTTGATCGTATCTTTAATACTGAGTATGCCAACACAGTATCGTTCAAATGGAAGCCGTTGGATCAACTCACTATTGATTTCTACTTCATGGATCATCCCAAGAAGAAGGGATCGTATGTGCTATGTTGCGGCGTTGATCGTAAAACGTTTGATCAGCTAAAGTTATCGTTCTTCGATGGATATAAGGCACCCGAGACACCGAACTCATTCAAATACTTTCCGATTCAGTTTGATACATACGATGGCGTATTTGACAACGTATGGGCGCCATCAAAGCAAGACATAGAGATGCTAAAGGCGACGTCAGAGAACGCTCCGGTATCATTCAATGGACTTGTGGGAGAATTTAGATTCGCAAATGGGACGACACAACTCTCTAAACCCGAACTGATTCGTCTTCGCACAGACAGAGCAGCCGATGTTGCAAAGGGAGAATACTATGGCAACGCAATGCGATACGCGGAGCTAATCTGGCATAGTATTCAATATCCACTTACGATCAAGGACATGTGCGATACAACTACAAGTGGATACTTCGCCGCGGATGACACGTCCGACTGGTATAAGCCAAGCCGCTCGTTTAACTCATTTGTCAAGACATATCTCATTGAGAATTATCTATACCC
>JACCDX010348555.1_pt1 | contig 12806 bp, 10 predicted proteins | sample 7449681 | NCBI WGS metagenome assembly JACCDX01 (sample SAMN15323450, study PRJNA562643) | freshwater metagenome | isolation source: river surface water | place: USA:Blue River Watershed | collected 2017-08-18
CCAGATGTCCGGGCGGGCGCCGCGATTCGAGAGGCCTCTCCAGAAAGTCTTTCGCTGCGGGCGCCGGACCTCTGGCTAGAATCGAACGATCGTGCTTTTTTAAGCGTGGCTCTGCGACGAGCGCCTCGTAGAATCCGATTAACGTTTACGTCAATTCGAGCTGGAGTTTCCGATGAAGGTCTTGGTCCCTGTCAAACGCGTCGTGGACTACAACGTCAAGGTGCGCGTGAAGAGCGACGGCACGGGTGTGGACATTGCCAACGTGAAGATGTCGATGAACCCCTTTGACGAGATCGCCGTCGAAGAGGCGGTCCGCCTGAAGGAGAAGGGCGCCGTCACCGAAGTGATCGCCGTGTCCTGCGGCGTCACGCAATGCCAGGAAACGCTGCGCACGGCCATGGCCATCGGTGCGGACCGCGCCATCCTGGTCGAGACGCCGGCCGATGTGGAACTGCAGCCGCTGGCCGTGGCCAAGCTGCTGAAGGCGCTGGTGGACAAGGAAGGCCCGAGCCTGGTCATCCTCGGCAAGCAGGCCATCGATGACGATTGCAACCAGACCGGCCAGATGCTGGCCGCGCTGACCGGCATGCCGCAAGGCACTTTCGCCTCCAAGGTGGAAGTGGCCGGCGACAAGGTCAACGTGACGCGTGAAGTGGACGGCGGCCTGGAGACTGTCAGCTTGAGCCTGCCGGCCGTCGTGACGACCGACCTGCGCCTGAACGAGCCGCGTTACGTGACGCTGCCCAACATCATGAAGGCCAAGAAGAAGCCGCTGGACGTCGTCAAGCCGGCCGACCTCGGTGTGGACGTGACCCCGCGCATCAAGACGCTGAAGGTCAGCGAGCCGCCCAAGCGCGGCGCCGGCGTGAAGGTGGCCGATGTGGCGACGCTCGTCACCAAGCTGAAGACCGAAGCCAAGGTCATCTAACCCAAGATTCCGGAGACTCTGAGATGACCGCACTCGTCATTGCCGAACACGACAACGCGTCTATCAAGGGCGCCACGCTGAACACCGTCACCGCCGCCGCTGCGCTGGGTGGCGATGTGCACGTGCTGGTGGCCGGCCACAACGCCGCCGCTGCCGCCGCCGCTGCCGCGCAGATCGCCGGCGTCGCCAAGGTGGTTCACGCCGACGCCGCCGCGCTGGCCGACGGCCTGGCCGAGAACGTCGCGGCGCAAGTCATTGCGCTGGCGTCTGGCTACAGCCACATCCTGTTCCCCGCCACCGCGTCGGGCAAGAACGTCGCGCCGCGCGTGGCCGCGCTGCTGGACGTGGCCCAGCTGAGCGACATCACCAAGGTCGTCAGCGCCGACACCTTCGAGCGCCCCATCTACGCCGGCAACGCGATCGCGACCGTGCAGAGCAGCGATGCCACCAAGGTCGTCACCGTGCGCACGACCGGCTTTGACCCCGCCGCCGCCACCGGTGGCTCGGCTGCCGTCGAGACCGTAGCTGCTGCTGCCGACAGCGGCAAGAGCAGCTTCGTCGGCCGTGAGGTGACCAAGAGCGACCGCCCCGAGCTGACCGCCGCCAAGATCATCGTGTCGGGTGGCCGCGCGCTGGGCTCGAGCGAGAAGTTCATGGAGGTGCTGACGCCGCTGGCGGACAAGCTGGGCGCCGCCCTCGGCGCGTCGCGCGCCGCTGTGGATGCCGGTTATGCACCGAACGACTGGCAGGTGGGCCAGACGGGCAAGATCGTCGCGCCGCAGCTCTACGTCGCGGCCGGCATCTCCGGCGCCATCCAGCATCTGGCCGGCATGAAGGACTCCAAGGTCATCGTCGCGATCAACAAGGACCCGGAGGCGCCGATCTTCTCGGTGGCCGACTACGGCCTGGAAGCCGATCTCTTCACGGCGGTGCCCGAGTTCGTCAAGGCACTCTGAGCCACGAGCGACATCCCTGCGGGCGCCCGGCTGTCGTCGAGGCGCCCTTTTTTCGCCCGCAGCCAGCGTTGCACCTGCGAATCGCGGCACACGGGCGGTCCTTCACTCCAGGATTCAAGCGATGAGTTATCAAGCTCCCGTCAAGGACATGCTCTTCAACCTCCAGCACCTGGCCGGGCTGGACCACCTGACGAGCCAGGTGCCGGCATTCGCCGACTTCGGCCTGGACACGGCCGCCGCCGTGCTGGAGGAGTGCGCCAAGCTGTCGCAGGACGTCATCGCGCCGCTGAACTTCGAGGGCGACAAGAACCCGTCGTTCTGGAAGGACGGCGCGGTCACGACGACGCCGGGCTTCAAGGAAGCGTTCCGCGCCTACGCCGAAGGCGGCTGGCAGGGCTTGCAGCACCCGGCGGACTTCGGCGGCCAGGGCGCACCCAAGACCATCGGCGCGGCCTGCAACGAGATGCTGCAGGCGGCCAACATGAGCTTTGCGCTGTGCCCGCTGCTGACCGACGGCGCCGTCGAGGCGCTGCTGACGGCCGGCAGCGACGAGCAGCGCGCCACCTTCATCCCCAAGCTGCTGGACGGCTCGTGGACCGGCACGATGAATCTCACCGAGCCGCAGGCCGGCTCTGACCTGGCGCTGGTGCGCACGCGCGCCGAACCCCAGGGCGACGGCACCTACAAGATCTTCGGCACGAAGATCTTCATCACCTGGGGCGAGCACGACATGGCCGAGAACATCGTCCACCTCGTGCTGGCCCGCGTGGCCGGCGCGCCGGAGGGCGTGAAGGGCATCAGCCTGTTCCTGGTGCCCAAGTTCCTGGTCAATGCCGACGGGACGCTGGGCGCGCGCAACGACGCGCATTGCGTCTCCATCGAGCACAAGATGGGCATCAAGGCCAGCCCGACGGCGGTGCTGCAGTTCGGCGACCACGGTGGCGCCATTGGCACGCTGGTGGGCCAGGAGAACCGCGGTCTGGAGTACATGTTCATCATGATGAACGCGGCCCGCTACGGCGTGGGCGTGCAGGGCATCGCCATCGCCGACCGCGCGTACCAGAAGGCCGTGGCTTATGCGCGGGACCGCGTGCAGTCGCGCCCCGTGGACGGTTCGGTGGCCGGCAGCGCCGCCATCATTCACCACCCCGACGTGCGCCGCATGCTGATGACGATGCGCTCGCTGACCGAGGGCTGCCGCGCCATGGCCAGCACGGCGGCAGCAGCCTATGACGCCGCCCACCACCACCCGGACGCCGCGGCTGCTAAGCAGAACCAGGCCTTCTACGAGTTCATGGTGCCGCTGGTGAAGGGCTACAGCACCGAGATGAGCCTGGAGGTCACCTCCTTGGGCGTGCAGGTGCACGGCGGCATGGGCTTCATCGAGGAGACCGGCGCGGCCCAGTACTACCGCGACGCCAAGATCCTGACCATCTACGAAGGCACGACCGCCATCCAGGCCAACGACCTCGTCGGCCGCAAGACAGCGCGTGACGGCGGTCAGCTGGCGCGTGCCGTGGCCGGCCAGATCGAGCTGACCGAAGGTGAGCTGGCCCAGCGCGACAGCGCCGCCGCCAAGGCCATGCTGAAGGCGCTGCGCGCCTCGCGCGCGGACTACCTCGCCGTGGTCGACTTCATCGCGGCTGAAGCCAAGGCCAAACCCAACGCGGCCTACGCCGGCTCGGTGCCCTACCTGATGCTGGCCGGCAACCTCGTGGCTGGCTGGCAGCTGGCGCGCGCGCTGCTGGCTGCCGAGGACGCGTTGGCGACCGACAAGCCGTTCATGGAAGCCAAGATCGCCACCGCGCGCTTCTACGCCGAACACATCCTGCCGCGCACCGCGTCGCTGCGTGCCGCCATCGTCGATGGCGCCGACAGCGTCACCGCGCTCTCTCTCGACGCTTTCTGACGGAGTCCACCTTGGCCCTGCCTCCCATCCTGAAGCAACTGCCGCTGCCGGTCATCGGCTCGCCGCTGTTCATCATCAGCAACCCCAAGCTCGTCATCGAGCAGTGCAAGGCCGGCATCGTGGGCTCCATGCCCGCGCTGAACGCGCGGCCGGCCGAGTTGCTGGAGGAATGGCTCGCGGAAATCACCGAGACGCTGGCCGCCTACAACCGCGCCAACCCGGACCAGCCGGCCGCGCCGTTTGCCATCAACCAGATCGTGCACAAGAGCAACGAGCGGCTCGAGCACGACATGCAGGTGTGTGCCAAGTACAAGGTGCCCATCGTCATCACGAGCCTGGGCGCGCGTGAGGATGTGAACCAGGCCGTGCACGGCTGGGGCGGCATCGTGCTGCACGACGTCATCAACAACAAATTCGCGAAGAAGGCCATCGAGAAGGGCGCCGACGGGCTCATCGCCGTCGCTGCCGGTGCTGGCGGCCATGCGGGCGTGAAGAGCCCGTTTGCGCTCATCCAGGAGATCCGCGAGTGGTTCGACGGCCCGCTCGCGTTGTCGGGCGCCATCGCCACGGGCGACGCCATCCTGGCCGCGCAGGCCTGCGGTGCCGACCTGGCCTACATCGGCTCGGCCTTCATCGCGACCGAGGAGGCGCGCGCCAGCGCTGAGTACAAGCAGATGATCGTCGCCAGCAACAGCGACGACATCGTCTACAGCAACCTGTTCACCGGCGTGCACGGCAACTACCTGCGCGGCTCCGTCGTCGCGGCGGGGCTGGACCCGGAGAACCTGCCCGAGAGCGACCCCAGCAAGATGAACTTCGGCGGCGGTGCTGCCAAGGCCTGGAAGGACATCTGGGGCAGCGGGCAGGGCATCGGCGCGGTGCGTGAGGTGCTGCCGGCGGCGCAGCTCGTGGCGCGCCTCAAGCGCGAGTACGCGGCGGCGCGCCAGCGCCTGGCGCTCGGCTGACGTTTCGCCTGCGCTGACTCACGGCCGCCTGCGGGCGGCCGTTGTCATTTCAGCGCCGCAGCAGTCGCAGGCCATTGAAGACCACCAGCAGGCTGGCGCCCATGTCGGCGAACACGGCCATCCACATCGTGGCGCTGCCGAACACGGCCAGCCCGAAGAACACGGCCTTGATGCCCAGGGCCAGCGTGATGTTCTGCCACAGCAGACCATGCGTGCGGCGAGACAGCCGGATCGTCTCGGCGACGCGGCGCAGGTCGTCGTTCATGACCAGCACGTCGGCGGCTTCCTTGGCGGTGTCGGTGCCCGCGGCGCCCAGCGAAAAGCCGACGGCGGCCGCGGCCAGGCTGGGCGCGTCGTTGATGCCGTCGCCGACCATGCCCACGGTGCCTGGCTCGCCCAGGGCCGCCACCGCCGCCTGCTTGTCCTGCGGCAGCAATTGCGCGCGCACGTCGGTGATGCCGAGCGTGGCGGCGATGGCCTGCGCGGTGACGGGGTTGTCGCCGGTCAGCATGACCGGGCGCACGCCCAGGGCCTGAAGCTCGGCCACCGCCTCGCGGGCGCTGGCACGCGGCGTGTCGGCCACGGCGAACAGCGCGAGCACGCGGTGCGCATCGGCCAGCAGCGACACGGTGTGCCCTTGCGCTTCATGGGCCTGCATGGCGGCCTCCAGCGCCGGCGTGCACAGGCCCCGCTCATGCAGCCAGCGATGGTTGCCCAGCATCAGGTCCTGGCCGTCAACGCGGCCCTGCACGCCGCGCCCCACCTCTGCGCCGAAGTCGTCCACTGGCAGCGGCTGCTGCGCCTCTGAGGCTTCACCCGCCAGGCCGGCGGCGATGGCGTGGGAGACGGGGTGGTCCGAACGGGCGGCCAGGCTGTGCGCGATGCGGCGCCATCGCGTCGGGGCCAGGTCGTCGGCCATCCACTGCTGGGCGAATAGGCGGGGGTGGCCGGCCGTCAGCGTGCCGGTCTTGTCCAGCGCCATGACGCGGAGCCGGCGCGCCTGCTCCAGATGCACACCGCCCTTGATGAGGATGCCGCGCCGCGCGGCAGCGGCCAGCCCGCTGACGACGGTGACCGGCGTGGAGATGACGAGCGCGCAGGGGCAGGCGATGACGAGCAGCACCAGGGCCTTGTAGGCGGCCGCCAGCCATGGCCAGCCCAGCAGCAACGGCGCGCCGAGCGCGACGGCCAGGGCCAGCACGAACACGGCGGGCGTGTAGATGGACGCGAAGCGGTCGACGAAGCGCTGCGTGGGGGCGCGCTGGCTTTGCGCCGCCTCGACGGCGTGGATGATGCCGGCCAGCACCGTGTCGGTGGCGCGCCGCGTGACGCGGAACTCCAGGGCGCCGCTCTGGTTGACGGTGCCGGCGAAGACGGGGTCGCCCGGGCCCTTGTCGACCGGGATGCTCTCGCCGGTGACGGGTGATTGGTCCACCGCGCTGCGGCCGGCGCTGACGGTGCCGTCGAGCGCCAAGCGCTCGCCGGGCTTCACGCGCACCGTGTCGCCGGGCGCGACCGCCTTGGCGTCCATGTGCCGCCAGCTGCCGTCGGGCTGGCGGACCTCGGCCTGTGTGGGCGAGAGCGCCAGCAGCCCCGTGATGGCCTGACGCGCGCGGGCGACGGAGGCCGCCTCGATCAGCTCGGCCAGCGAGTACAGCGCCATCACCATGGCGGCCTCGGGCCACTGGCCGATGATGAAGGCGCCGATGACGGCCACGGACATCAGCGCGTTGATGTCCAGGCGCCAGCGGGCCAGGGAAGCCAGCCCCTTGCCCAGCACGGCGAAGCCCGACAGCGCGATGGCGAGGGCGGCGAGCAGCATGCCGGCGGCATGCCACACCGCGTCGTCGGGCCCGATGGCGTGCAGCAACTCCGCGCCCAGCGCCACGGCCAGCGCGGCCAGCAGCCGGGTGCGCTCGCGGCGCCGGGCAAGGGCAGTCGCCTCGGCCGACGGGGGCGCCGACAGGCGCTCGCTCGTGAAGCCCGCGCGGGAGACGGCGGCCGTCACGGCGTCCCACATGGGCGGCGGCACGTCGGCGGCCAGCGTGCGTGCCGCGAGGTCGAAACGCAGTGGCCCCAGCTCGGGCACGTCGGCCAGGGCGCGGCGGATCAACGCTTCCTCGGTAGGGCAATCCATCGCCGGAATGCGCAGCAGCAGCCAGCCATCGGCCGCGGCGGGCGCGGCCATGGCCCCGGCGCCGCATGCGGCGGCCGAGCCGCAGGTCGGCCCGTGGTCATGCGTGTGCGCATGGGGCTGGTCGTGACTGTGGCTGCCTGGGGCGTGGGAATGGGGCTTCATACGTGACGGGTCGGGTGACTGGCGGCATTGGAATCCCTGGAGCAACTCCAGAGTCAAGTGCCTACACTGGCAAGCGGGATTCCCAGGAGGGCGTGATGAAGATCGGGCAGCTGGCTGCGGCGTCGGTGACGGCGGTCGACACCATCCGCTACTACGAACGCGAGGGGCTGCTGCCGGTGCCGGCGCGCACGCAGGGCGGCTTTCGCGTCTACGAACCCGCGCACCTGGCGCGCTTGCAGTTCATTCGCTACTGCCGCAGCCTGGACATGTCGCTGGACGAGGTGCGCGTGCTGCTGCGGGTGCGGGACGCGCCGGGCAGCGATTGCGGCGACGTCAACGCGCTGCTGGATGCCCACATCGGCCATGTGTCGCGCCGCATCGGCGAGCTGAAGGCGCTGGAGCGGCAATTGAAGGATCTGCGGCGCAGCTGCGCGACGGCGCAAACGGCCCAGCAGTGCGGCATCCTGACGGGCCTGGCCGCTGCGGCGCAGGAGGGCGGCGCGCCGGTGCTGGGAGCGCCGTCGCATCTGCGCAGCGTTCACGGCCGGTGACGGTGCGGGCCTGTGTTGGCCGTCGCATTGACAAACTGGGGGTGCGGCGTCCCCGAAGCGGGCGACGCCCAAAACGGGTTGATACGGGTTTTCCATGAGATCGTTTGCCCCTGTCTGCCGGGACGATGACGAGGGAGTTTGAAAGCGCTTTCATTTGCTTTCAAATGGCGGCTTGAACGGGGCAGCGGCTGCATGCCCCGGGATGTTTTTGAAGCCTTCTGCAGTCGTCATGACGGTCTCCCAGAACACACGTTGGGGCCCCTGAACACCCGTCGGTCCCTTCGACGAGCGGGCAAGGAGAAGAGAGTTGAATCCTGTTTTGCGTTGCTTGCGCCTGTTTGGCGCTTGCGTTCTGTTGGCGCTCGGCCTGATCGGCATCGCGCGCGCCGCCGACTACAGCCACGGGGTCGATGTCAGCGGGACGGCTGCCACGATCTGGTTCAAGTCCAACGTGTCGACCACATGGGTCGACGTCCACTACACCGTGAACAACGGCGCGCAGCAGAACCTGCGCATGACGGCCGCGAACGGTCGTTTCGAGCAGAAGCTCACCGTGGCCAGCGGCAACGTCATTGGCTACTGGTTCACCTACAACAACGGCTCGCCGGCCTACGACTCGCCCAAGTCCAGCTACACCGTGGGTAGCAGCGCGCCGGCGCCGAGCGGCCCGGTGTGCTTCTACGCCGACATCAACTACGGCGGCGCGAGCTTCTGCGCCAGCGCCGACTCCAGCTGGGTTGGCACGACCTGGAACGACCGCATCTCGTCGGTGAAGGTTCAGGCTGGCTACCAGGCCACGCTGTTCAACGACATCAACTTCGGCGGCTCGTCGCTGGTGCTGACGGCCGATGAGCCCAACCTCGTCAACCGCGGCTTCAATGACCTGACGTCCTCGTTCAAGGTCGGCGCTGCGGCGTCGGGCACCTGGAATGGCCGCACGACCTTCAACATCGTCAACCAGACGGCCGGCCGCTGGACGGACGATCAGGTCTACTGGGCCATCATTGGCCGCGACTGGTCGACGGGCAAGTTCGTGCGGGTGGATGCTTCGGGCAATCTCATCCCGATGTCGATCTCGGACAACGGCGCGCTGACGAAGAACGGCGTCACCTACACCAACTACTTCCACAAGCTCAGCGCCACCCGCTCCATCACCATTCCGGCGCTGGACTCGGCCCGCGTGATGATGTCCGTCGGCTCGCCGATGTTCATCCGCGTCGTCCTCGACGGCAACGGCAATGTCGGCTATGCCGGCGCCAACATCGAGAACCCGAGCGACCCCAACATCGACGTCTACTTCGACTTTGGTGAAATGGCCATCATCCCGCCGGGCAAGGCCAACCCCGGCATCTTCATCAACACGACCCGTGTGGACCACTTCGGCTTCCCGCTGAAGCTGCGCGTGCAAGGCCTGGGTGGTTATGACCAGAGCGTTGGCGAGGCGCTGACCGAGACGCGTGACCAGCTGTTCAGCAAGTTCGTGGCGGAGGTGCCGGCGCAGTTCAAGCCGCTGGCCCAGGCCCCGTACTCGCCGTACCGCATCATGGCGCCGGCCCATGCGACGTTCAAGCCGGGCCAGGCCAACGCCAATTACCTGCAGCCCTACATCGACGCGGTGTGGGCGCGCTATCGCAACGAAGACCTGGTCTTCTCGCTGCAGAACCTGGGCACCTTCCGCGGGCGCGTCAGTGGTGATCGCTTCGTCTTCACAGGCGGTTCGCCGGCGGGCACGTTCTACATCAACGGCAAGCCCGACACCGCCATGGTGCTGCTGGGCGCGGGCCTGCTGGCCGATGCCAGCGGCAACCCGACCAACATCGGCACGCAGCTGCAGATCCAGGCGCAAATCTGCGCCGCGCTCAACCGCCACGTGATGGAGACGCCGGCCAACTGGTACGTGCAATCGGCCCACTATCCGGCCGGCCAGGTGGGCAACTGGTTCGCCAAGTTCTGGCACGACCACAGCATCAACAAGAAGGCTTACGGCTTCGCCTATGACGACGTGGGTGACTTCAGCCCGTCGCTGCATACGTCGGCGCCGACGACCGTGACCTACACGATCGGCTGGTGATCGACTGCGGGACCTGGCGGTCCCGCCGATGAGCAAGGCCCCGCAGTGCGGGGCCTTTTTCTTTGCGCGGCGGGGTCAGCGTGGTGCGTTGATGCGCCAAGCGGGCAGTGTCCAGCCCGTCCACAACGCCAGCGCCCGCAGCGCCACGGCCGTGGCAGCCGCCGCGCTGACGGCCACCCACTGAGGCGCCTCGATCGCCAACGCCGCCACGAGCACCCAGCCGCCGACGAAGCTGCAGATCGCGTAGGGGCGGTGGTCGTGGAAGGCGGCCGGAATTTCGTTGCAGACGATGTCGCGCAGCACGCCGCCGCAGGTGGCGGTGATGACGCCCATCAGCACCGCGACGATGGCGGGTTGCCCGCTCTGCAGCGCGAGCAGCGCGCCGTTGGCGGTGAACAGCCCCAGGCCGAGTGCGTCCGGCCACTGGATGGCCCGCTCCGTCAGCGCGAGGTGGCGCCGACGCAGGAACATCATGGCGCCGAAGGACAGGCCCATCAGCGCCCACAGCCAGTCGGCGTGCTCGACCCAGAAGAACGGTCGCCTGTCCAGCAGCACGTCGCGCAGCGTGCCGCCGCCAAACGCCGACAAGCCGGCGACGACGCACAGGCCCACGACGTCGAGCTGCTTGCGCGCGCCGGCCAGCAGGCCGGACAGTGCGAACGCGACGGTGGCGGCGATCTCCACCGTGGCCTGTAGTGTGGAGAAGTTGATGACGGGCGGCTTCATGACGGCCGCATCATCGCCGCGCCGCGGGCGCTCACTTGACGGTGGTGTAGCGCGCCTCGAAATAGTCGTTGGAGCGGTGCAGCGTCTCCACGCCTTTTTTCATCGCCCAGGGCCGGATCTGGTGATGGATGGGGATGAACAGGAACTCGTCGCGGATGCGCAGCAGCGCTTCCTTGATGAGCGCGTTGCGCTTGGGCACATCGGGCTCGAACTTGATCTTCTGGATCAGCGCGTCCAGCGGCGCGTCGCTGACCTTGCCGAAGTTGAAGTTGCCGTCGGCGCCATTGGTGCGCGTGTGGCCCCAGGCCTGCATCGCGTACAGCGCGTCGTAAGTGGAGACACCCCAGCCCAGCATGTAGAAGGGCGACTCGCCGCGCTGGAAGGTCTGGCTGTGCGTTGCGAACGGCGTGGCCACGAGCCGCGTCTTCACGCCGATCTTGGCCCACATGGACACCGCCGCCTGGCAGACCTGCTCGTCGTTGACGTAGCGGTTGTTGGGGCAGTGCAGCGGCAGCTCGAAGCCTTGGCCGTAGCCGGCGTCGGCCAGCAGCTTGCGGGCCTTGTCGAGGTCGGGCTTGGCCACCTTGTCGAGCTCGGCGTCGTAGCCGTTCACGCCGGGCGGCACCATCAGCGCGGCGGGCACCGACAGGCCGCGCATGATGGTGCGCTTGATGGTCTCGCGGTCGAGGGCTAGGTTCAGCGCCTCGCGCACCCGCTTGTCCTTGAAGGGGTTCTTGCCCTTCACGCTGGCGTCGCGCAGTTCGTCGCTGCCCTGGTCCATGACGAAGAAGACGGTGCGCGTCTCGGCGCCTTCGAGCAGCTTGATGCGGCCGTCCTCCTTGAGGCGGAAGAAGTCTTGCGGCGGCAGGTCGGTCACGATGTCCACGTCGCCCGACAGCAGCGCCGCCACGCGAGTCGGCGCGCTCTTGATGGGGAGGTAGCTCAGCTCGGTGACGTTGCTGGGGTTGGTGTCCCACCACTCCTTGTTGATGACCATCTTCACCGCCTGGTCGGGCTGCCAGCTGACCAGCCGGTAAGGCCCGGTGCCGTTCGCGTTGCGCGACGCGAAGTTCTCCTCCTTGGCCTTGTAATCCTGCGTGCTGGTCGTGTTGTTCTTGGTCGACCACGCCTTGCTCATGATGGGGAAGCTGATGATGTTCTGCAGCAGCATGGGCGTGGGCGCCTCCAGCAGCAGGTCGACGGTGTAGTCGTCGATCTTCTTCACCTCCTTGATGCCGGACACATAGGTCTGTTTGGTGCCCTGCGGCTGCGTGATGCGACCGAAGCTGAAGACGACGTCATCCGCCGTGAACGGCGAGCCGTCGTGGAACTTGACGCCACGGCGCAGCTCGAAGCGCACCTGCGTCTGCGACAGGTAAGTCCATTTGGTGGCCAGCGACGGCTCGGGCCGGTAGGTCTTGCTCAGCCGCGTCAGCCCCTCGTAGATGTGGGCGCCGATGGCGTTGGAGGTGTTGTGGTCCTGGGCGTGCGGGTCCAGCGTCAGGATGTCGTTCTGCGCAGCCCAGCGCAGCGGCGCGGCCAGGGCGGCGGTGGAGGCGCCCAGCGTCAGCGCGGCGAGCAGGGGCAGGAGTCGGAGGACAGATTTCACGCGGCTTCCTTCATCGGGATTGAGGGACGGCAGAAGCCAAAAATACTAGCGGTGGTCTCGACCGGCGCCGGCTAGGGCTTGCCCGCGACTTGCAGCGAGCAATCGCAGCCTTGGCCGGCAGCGATCCAGCGCTTCACCCACCAGCCGCGCACGCCGGTGGGTTGTGCCGTCAGCGCGCCGCACACATAGCGTGCACCGTCCCATTGCAGGGCGGTGCATGCACCTTGGAGGCGCCGGCTCAGCAGGATGCCCAGCGGGCAGGGTTCGGTCAGGCAGCAGACGCCGCAGCCGTTGCAGGCGGCCCCGACCGCCGGCTTGGGCGGCGCGTCGGGGTGGATTTCAATGACGCGTGTTGGCGTCACATCCGCGGCCTCAGTGGGTCAGCCTAAGCGGCTGCCGCAGAGCCGGTTTCGCCGGGCCGCCAGCAGCACGCTCTTGAGCGGGCTGGCAACGCCGGCAGGGCGTGGCTCAAGTCTTCACGCCCAGCTCGCGCAGGCGCTCGTTGAGGTAGCTGTCCGCCGTGTAGCGGTCGCTCAGAACCACGTCGTCGCGCGGGTGCAGGAACAGCGGCAGCGACACGCGGCTCTTCTTGGCGCCCTCGCCGGTCGGGTTGACGACGCGGTGCTGCGTCGACGGGTAGTAGCCCTCGGAGGCTTCCTGCAGCATGTCGCCGATGTTGATGGTCAGCGTGCCGAAGTCGCAGGGCACGTCGTGCCAGGCGTTGTCCTTGCCCAGCACCTGCAGGCCCGGCTCGTTGGCGGCGGGCAGGATGGTCAGCAGGTTGATGTCGCC
>JACCDX011667576.1_pt1 | contig 12806 bp, 13 predicted proteins | sample 7449681 | NCBI WGS metagenome assembly JACCDX01 (sample SAMN15323450, study PRJNA562643) | freshwater metagenome | isolation source: river surface water | place: USA:Blue River Watershed | collected 2017-08-18
CAACGCCCAACAATGTCATATCAGACAAAATAGCGTCTGAACCGAATACGCCCAAATCTTTACCTAACTTCACAGAACCCCATGAAGCGTCACCGAATGTCAAGAATGTTTGACGATTCAAGAATGTGTTAGTTTGTGAACCAGGTGTTGCACCGTCACCAGTAATACCATTGTCAGAAACGTTTGGTTGCATGCTGATAGTGAAAGATACGTCCAAATCATTTTGACGTGTCTTACCAGAAAAACCAATCCATGCTGGCAACAAACCAGTACCGATTGTATTCATTACGCGATCACCTTTTGCATCACGACCCATTGTTACACCGGAGTTTGCAACGCCAGCAGCGCTCCAATCACCACCGCTTGCGCGTGTGTTTTGGTAGTAAGCATTAACGTTACCGCTAATATCCAAAGTCCAATCACCAGCTGGGATTGTGATACCAGCTTGTGCTGCTGAAGACAGTGCCATAACAGCACCAGCAACTTCTAATTTTTATTTAACTTATTGATTTTATTTAACTTATAAATAATCAGAAAAGTAGTCGATTTTCTGGCACTTGATCGCTGTTGAAAGGCGCCATTTTGTCTAGATAATTTCCCCACCATTGCATCATCTCGCTACGCTCATCTATATATTGCGCACGGTTATAGGCACGTCTTACTTGGTTGGATTCTGCATGCGCTAATTGTTTTTCAATCACGTCAGCACGAAACTCTTGCTCATTAAGCACTGTGCTAGCAATAGCGCGGAAGCCATGTACAGTCATTCGGTGTTTATAACCAAGGTGATATAGGGCAATAATCAAGGCGTGGTCAACCAGTGCTTGCGTAGGTTGATCTTTATAAAAAACATAATGCTCGCTGGGATAGAATTTTTTTATATATTGTAATAATCCTAACGCCTGCTTGGATAAGGGCACGATATGCTCTACCCGCATTTTCATGCGCTCAGCCGGTATTTTCCAAATAGCTTTTTCTAGATCAAACTCTTTCCAATTCGCTAGCAAGAGCTCATTGGTTCTGACAAAAGTTAAGGCCATCAACTGCAAGGCATATTTGACGATCATATCGTCTTGTTTGTCATATTGCGCAATATCTTGCATCAACCTTGGTAGTTCTTTGGGTGTCACCGAATTAAAGTGTTTGGTAGTATGGTCATGCAATACAGAGCTCAGGCCAGCAGTAATATCAGTTTTACAATGCCCCAGCACCATGGCGAATTGCCATATTTGACGGCAATCACTCAGTACGCGCTTGGCAAGATTGAATGAGCCGCGTTGCTCGACTTGTTGCAATAGGGATAGCAAGTCGCCCTTTTTGATACTTGAAATATTCTTGTCTCCAGCAAAGCGCAGTACATTATTCACCAATCTACGCTCTACCTCTTGCTTATGTGCCACTGTCCATTTGATTGATTTTCTTGCTAGCCATTGCAGCGCGATGGTCTTCAGTCGTAAATCAATTTTTTCTTTGCTGATCGTTTGCTTTTCATATTCCCGCACATGTTTGGCAATATGACTAGGATGTTGGTATTTGCTTAATAACAAGGTTTCGTAGAACACGCGGGCACGGCGAAATGCCTCTTGTTTGTCCTCAGTCTTACAGCTTTTACGATAAGTACGGCCATTTTCATAATAGGTTGCCCACCAATAAGGCGAAGCATTGTGCATATAGATTTTGAGCTTGCGGGGGAAATGCGGCACCGAAGTCATGGAACCGGGTATAGGCGCAGTTCTATGTCTGACTCTAAGACTATCTAAATCTATTTCATCAAAATTCATCATGTGACTAACCAAACTAATCTTTTTGCGCTATCAAACGCATGTGTCTATAAAACAGATGATTTGTAGTCGAAAAACTGGTCGACTAAATATTGACTACAAATTCTTGTTCAAATGTTCCAAGCCATAAGCTATTCATACTGAATCTACTCAAATAAATAATGATCTTGCTCACGATCACCGGCCCATTTGATTTGCTATATTAATAATATATGGCACTTGCAAATCTGTCTAAAGTGCTTAATGGATTGAAAATAAATAATAGTTATTAACTATAATAATATTATATTTTTGTTAATTGTATAAAAATTACTTGGCTGGAATTTGATTGAAGTATATATACAAAGATTTGGCGATTTTTTCGCGTTGCGCGTCTGCCAAAAGAGGATTGAGTGGCGGCATCGTGTTGCTTGGTTTGCTTTTGTTGGGATGTAATACTAACTCGATAAAGGCTTGCTGGCTGTAACGTTGCCCTATCTGGGCCAGATTTATAGGGAGCACTTTGCCACCTTGACCGTTTAGTTGATGACAAGTGAGGCAGTAATCATTGGCCAATTTGGCTTGCTTAAGATTCCCTACATAAGCCCCACTAGCTATCGATTGCACTTGATACGGCCAGTGATAGGCACCGAGTTTTTGCAAGGCAAGTGAATGTGTATTGTCCCAAACAAGATAATACGGACCGAGTGAAATACGCTGTTGTTGCTGGTCGAGATTATCTACTTGAAAAGCCTGTTGATCTTGTCGTGCGACGACCAAATATGCTTGATGTTGCTTGAATTTATCCGCCGGGATGCGCGACACATACCCATCTGTACAAGCAAATTCTATCCAATTGCTAGCAGAGTACATAGCTGCTTGGTTTAGGTGCAAAAAACGCATCACTTGTTGTATCGGGTAACCTACATAATTGATCATTACTGGCTTGCCGGGGCGCGACATATGTGGCTCTATCACTTGTATCACTGTAGGCGCACCAAGTTGTTGTTGTAATTCTTTTGGGCTGGGTAAAGTCTCTGCATTTAGCGTGCTACTCAGCAACATCAATAGCATCAGACTGATACACGTCCATCCTGCGTAAAGTCTGAGAAGAAATGCAATTGACATCATCGGTTTTTCATCCTTTGTTGCACTAGTTTGACTTCAGCTCAGTTGATAGGGATTAGTTTCCTCAGCACTCGGCTTTCCCTGCATTAAATCAGCGACGCGTCTTGCACTGGCTGGCGCCATGGTCAGACCATAGCGGAAATGTCCGGTGTTGAGAAATAAGTTATCAATTTGTGGATGACGGCTAATAGTAGGCAGATTATCTGGCGTGCCTGGACGCAAGCCACTCCAATGTTTAATCACCGGCAGGCCGCGCAGACTAGGCATAATACTCTCCGCCTTTTGCATCAATGCCTGTTTCACTTCCTGCGTCACTGAGGCATCGAAACCGACATCTTCTAGCGTACTGCCCGCCAATAAATATCCATCCGCCCGAGGAATAAGATAGAAACCATCGTGATAAACAATATGCTGCAAATTCTGCTTAGGTTGATATAGCAAAATTTGTCCACGCATAGGTTTGATATTGAGATTTTGCGCCACCGATTGCAGCAACTGATAACTCCATGCCCCCGAGGTCACGACAAATTGATCAGCTTCCAGAAATCGACCATCCTGCGTCTGCCAAGCCTGTATGTGTGGCTGAGTGGGCAAAGGTATTAATTCTGTATGTTCTAACATAGTCACCTTATGCATGGCCAAGTAAGCGCGTAAAGCCTGCATGATATAGGGCGGTCTTACTTGCGCCACCTGTGGCAAATACAAAGCTCCCAATAACAAATCTTGTGCAATCAGGCGCTCGAGCGTGGGCATAGGTTGATATGCCTGATGATTGTCTTCACACCATTGCTGCGCTGCGGCTTGGTCAAATGGCGGTAACAACAAAAAGCCTGAGCGTATATAGCCGGTTTCCATCCCAGTAGCAGCGCTGAGTTGCGCCAGCAATTCAGGGTAACGATGCATACCTTCGTTGGTCAAGTGATTGACTTCAGCACGGTAATTCCAAGGCAGCAAGGGAAATAAAATTCCACCACCCGCCCAAGATGATTCACCTGAAGTCTGACTGGCGATTTGATTGCGTTCGACGATGCTAACGCGATAGCCGCGATGCAATAATTCCATAGCGGTCATACAACCTACGATGCCGCCACCGACAATCAGCGCGTGCTGACTCATCGATCGCGTCCGGTCAGCAGAATACGTTCGGCCATCACCAAGTCGTGCGGCTTGGCCAACAACACCACAATATCATTCTCAGCAAAAACAAAATCCGGGGTCACTTCAACCGGATGAGAGTCCCGCCGCACTGCAGTAATCTCGGCGCGGCACTCGCCAAAATAAATATCTTTGATAGCCTTACCTATACAAAATGCCAGCGTGTTCAGCGGCACCGAATGCAATCTAGGTGCAGCGCGCTCAACTGCCTCGTCGCCATCGGTGAGACCATGGAAGAAGCCCTTAAACATTTTGTAGCGCTCTTCACGGAATAGACGGATACGTTTCACTACGCGGTTAAGTGGCACACCCAATAGCACTAAGGCGTGAGAGGCCAACATCAGGCTACCTTCCAATACCTCAGGCACCACTTCTGCAGCACCTGCGTCACGGAAGTCTTCCATGTTGGCATCATCCACAGTACGCACGATAACCGGCAATTTAGGGAAATAGTCATTGACCAAATGTAAAATCTTGATGGCCGATGGAGGGTCGTCATAACTGATAATTAAGGCCTTGGCGCGTGCCGCTCCCGCCGCATTCAGCACAATACGTTTACCCGCATCGCCATACATCACATGCTCGCCGGCAGCCGCCGCCTCTTGTACCCGCACTGGGTCAATATCTAGCGCAATAAAAGGGATATTCTCCTCTTTTAAAAAACGGCTGAGGTACTGACCGCTGCGCCCGAATCCGCAAATAATGACATGATTGCTGAGGTCTTTACCGACACTGGTAATTTCTTCAATTTGATGGCGCCGATTGCGGGTATAACTGCGTGCAAAGAATTCAGCAATTTGTAGATTATGTTGAATAATAAAGGGGGCGATAATCATAGACAGCAATGATGCACCCAACACCACTTGCAAAACGCTATCGCGAATCAGGCCATGCTCTAAACCCAAGGCCAATAACACAAAAGAGAATTCACCTGCTTGCGCCAAGGTCACCCCAGCACGAACAGCCACACCCGCTTCGTAGCGAAATATGCGGGCGATTGCAGCGACCAAAACGCTCTTGAATAGCACCAAAAATAGTAACAAACAAACCACATCGTACAAATGCCGCCACAGTACTTTGATATCCAACAGCATGCCAATGGTGATAAAAAATAGCCCCATCAAAATATCGCGGAATGAGGCGATATCGGATTCCACTTGATAGCGGAACTTAGTTTCAGAAATGAGCATCCCCGCAATAAAAGCTCCCAGAGCATAGGACAGTCCGGTCAGTTTGGTGGCAAACGCCAACAGCAATGTCACCATCAATACATTCATGACAAATAATTCCCGCGAGCGTTGGCGCGCCACCAAGCGGAACCAGCGATTCATCACGTTTTTACCTATCACGAACAATAGTGACAGCATGACTGCCGCCTTCAAGCCAGCAATGCCAAGGTCATGCAGCATGGAGCCTTCAGGGTGTGCGATGGAGGGAATGAGCACCAATAAAGGCACCACGGCCAAATCCTGAAATAACAAAACACCGATAGAGAGTCGACCATGGCGCGAGTTAATATCCAAACGCTCCACTAACAACTTAGACACAATCGCAGTTGAAGACATGGTCAGAGCACCAGCAATCACCAAACTGGTTTTCCAGTCTAGCCTGAGTGTCATGGCGACTAACATCAAAACGCCTATTCCTAGTGTTACTTGTAGCCCCCCCACACCTAATACCACGCGGCGCATGGCATATAGCTGAGATAGGCTAAATTCCAGGCCTATACTAAACATCAAAAACACCACGCCAAATTCGGCAAATTCTCGACTGGCCTCACTATCTGGCAACAGACCGAAGGTTTTCGGCCCCAGCAAAATGCCCACTAGAAAATACGCTAACATTCCCGGCAGATGCAATACACGGAACAGGGCTACCCCTAACACGGCACTCGTCAGTAGTATCAATATCGACAACAAGGGGTCATGCATTAAATTTTCCATTTCGCTCGTATTCCATACATCATTGATTACTTAATCGCATCGCTTTTGTCTTGCTGAAGCTTGTTTTCAACACAAATCTAGGGCTCACAGGCAAAAACTGTGCCGCATTTTAAAAATGACCACAATTTTTCTGTTTGTTTCCTTTATTCAAGGGGGAATCCCTTTTATACTTACATCGTTATGAAAAATACTCCATCAAATAACGAGCAAGCAGAAAGCTCATTAACCATCGCCCAGCGCGTTTTGCGTATCGAGGCTGAGGCCGTTAATCAACTGGCACAGCGCTTAGACGACAGCTTTGATGCCGCGACCCGTCTAATTTTACAGTGTCAGGGCCGAGTTGTCGTGAGTGGCATGGGCAAGTCAGGTCATATTGGCAATAAGATTGCCTCCACCCTTGCCAGCACTGGCACTCCGGCTTTCTTTATGCACCCAGCCGAGGCAAGCCATGGCGACCTGGGGATGATGACAGCACAGGATGTCATGTTGGCAATCTCAAACTCTGGTGAGAGCGAAGAATTATTGGCCATCATGCCCGCGCTTAAGCGACTTGGGGTAAGCATTGTTGCCATGTCTAGCCATCATGATTCCAGCCTCGCGCAACAGGCAGATGTGCATCTAGATGTTTCTGTACCTCAAGAAGCTTGCCCACTGGGTCTCGCACCTACGGCTAGTTCTACTGCTGCATTGGCACTGGGTGATGCATTAGCCATTGCGGTACTAGAAGCGCGTGGATTTTCTGCTGAGGATTTTGCTAGAGCACATCCTGGTGGCAACTTAGGGCGCCGCCTGGTGCGTATCCAAGACATTATGCGCAGCGGTGCGGCCATTCCTCAAGTAGATCTGACAGCCACTTTGCAAGAGGCTTTGCTGGAGATTTCAAGCAAAGGGTTGGGGATGACCGCCATCACGCAAGGCGGGAAAGTATTGGGTATTTTTACTGACGGTGATTTACGTCGCGCCCTAGCGCAACAGCAAGATATTCTGCAATGCCCGATACAACAAATCATGCATCGCAATCCGCTAAAAGTATCTCCCCATGACTTAGCTCTGCATGCTGTGCAGCTGATGGAACAACATAAAATTAGTGCTCTGTTGGTAGAAGATCAACAGGGCTTTTTGGTCGGTGCCATCAATATGCACGACTTATTTATCGCCAAAGTCGTCTAGAAAGTAAACCATGTTAGCTATCCCACAAGACAATCCCAACCTTAGCATTGAACAACGCGCAAAGAAAATTAAAGTGGTTATTTTTGATATTGACGGCGTCATGACCAATGGCGGCCTGATGCTAGGGGACGATGGTCTGGAGTATAAAAATTTCCACTCGCAAGACGGCTTAGGCCTCAAGTTGCTACGCAATACTGGCATCGAAATGGCGATCATTACCGGACGTACTTCCAATGTGGTGGTGAAGCGTGCGGAAAACATCAAGATTAAACATATCTATCAAGGGGTGGAGGACAAACTTGAGGCTTTTGAGCAGCTACTCAAAGATTTCAAGGTAAGTCCTGATGAGTGTGCATTTATGGGAGACGATGTAGTGGATCTGCCGCCTATGCGCCGCTGCGGCCTGTCAGTCACAGTGCCGCATGCTATGCCTTTGGTAAAACGCTATGCGCATTACATCACCGCCCGTGAGGCCGGTCATGGAGCCGTGCGTGAATTGTGTGAGCTGATTATGCAAGCGCAAAATACCTTTGATGCACAAATGGCTGTGTTTCTTAAATAACAGCGAGTAAACGAATGACTTTGCGATTTTCTCTTACCCTTCCTGTGCTAGTGCTGCTGATGTTAGCAATACTGACCTATTGGATAGAGCGCTATGTTCAACCACCAGAGAAACAGATTAGCAAGGCCAAAACCCACGATCCAGACTACTTTATGGAAAATTTTGTAACTAGCAAAACCGACAGCCATGGCAAATTAAGATCCATGTTGGCCGCTGTTAGGCTTGAGCATTTTGCTGATGATCAGAGCCTACACTTATCCCGTCCGCGCCTGACGCAATTCAATCAAGACGGTGGCTATACGCAAATCGAAGCGCAACGCGGGATGATTGCTCATGATGGAGATCATGCGGAGTTTTATGACCATGTATTAGTATCGCGCCCAGCCAAGGGAGAGAGCTCAGAGCTGCATATGTATACCAATTATTTAAAAGTATTACCTAAGAAAAATTTGGCTACCAGTACTGAGTTAGTCAAAATCACGCAAGGCCCTCATTCCTACATGACGGGTGTCGGCATGGTGTACGACAAGGAAAGTCGTGAAATCACCCTACAAAAAAATGTCAAAATTTACTATGTCAAAGAAAAATCTCAGCTGCCTAGCATGCCGCTAAAAAAACCCAAACCCTAGGAGTCATGATGCGCCCATTTCTGATATTGATCTCACTGTTGCTTGGCTTGTTCAACCAAGCTGCGCTCGCTGAAAAAGCTGATCGCGATAAACCTATCGAGATTGAAGCTGATACTGTTACCTCGAATGATGCCAAAAAAACCAGCATCTACTCGGGCAATGTGTTGCTTACCCAAGGCACGCTGCGCATCAAGGGCGATAAGCTGGTAGTGCGCGAAGACTCAGCGGGATTTCAACATGGCACTTCCTATGGCAACCCCACCACTTTTAGACAGAAGCGCGAAGGCAAAGATGAGTATATCGAGGGTAGCGGGCAACGTATCGAATATGACGGGCGTATGGATAAGGTGCAATTATTCACTAAAGCTTGGGTAAAACGTGGTAACGATATCGTACATGGCGATTACATTATGTATGACGCTAATGCAGAATACTCAGAGGTGATTGGTGGCGGCCCCAAAGCCGCGACTCCTGCCACGCCAGGTGGTCGCGTTAAGGCCATTATCCAACCCAAAAATCAGCCGGATAGTAAATAAAATGACCGAACTCATTATTGAGGGCTTACAAAAGCGCTACAAATCTCGCCAAGTTGTACAAAGCATTTCCTTGCAAGTACAAAGTGGGCAAGTGGTGGGTTTGCTGGGACCCAATGGTGCGGGTAAGACCACTAGCTTTTATATGATAGTTGGCTTGGTCACTGCGGATGCGGGAAAAATCATACTTAATCATAAAGATATTAGCCGACTGCCCATACACCAACGCGCCAAATTGGGCATCGCCTATCTACCGCAAGAGCCCTCTATATTCCGCAAAATGACCACCGCGCAAAACATCTTATCCATACTAGAGTTGCAAAAGCTTACTCCTGATCAACAAAAGCAACGCCTAGAGGAATTACTAAATGATTTGCATATTGCCCATATACGCGACAGTTTGGGTGTTAGCCTGTCTGGCGGGGAAAGGCGGCGTGTGGAAATTGCCCGTTGCTTGGCGGCCAATCCCAGTTTTATTTTGTTGGATGAACCGTTCGCTGGCATTGACCCGATTGCCGTACTAGATATCCAAAAAATTATCCGCTTACTCAAGGATCGCAATATTGGCGTACTGATAACCGACCACAATGTGCGTGAAACTCTCGGTATTTGCGATCAAGCCTATATTGTGAATGAAGGTCGTATTTTTGCCTCTGGCACCCCTTCCGAAATTGTAAATAACGAAAGCGTGCGTGAGGTTTATTTAGGTAAAGACTTTAGACTCTAATGCGGCAAGGTTTTCAACTTAAATTTTCTCAACATCTAGCGCTCACTCCGCAGCTCCAGCAGTCTATCCGATTGCTGCAACTATCCTCACAAGAGCTTAATCAAGAAATTGAAACCCTATTACAAGAAAATCCTTTGCTGGAGCGTGGTGATACAAACGAGCCTAATGTGTCTAGCGGTAATGCCTCGGATGCTCCCTCTCATACTGAGGAAAGCTACACTGCGAGCGATCGTACAGCTGATAGCGAATTCAATGACCCCTTGTTGGATGATTACTACAATCAACAACAGCGCTGGGAAGAATCTAGTTATCTAGACGACGACAATGATTATCAATTCCAAGAAGCTGATACCCCTACCTTGCGCGAGCATTTAATCCAGCAAATTCGCTTAATGCCTTTGTCGCAACACGATCAACGCTTAGCTTTGTATTTGATTGATGCGATTAATGAGGATGGTTATCTAGAACAGCCACTATCCGAGTTGGTGGCGCAAATCCCAGCACAGTATGAAATTGAATTGCTGGAGCTAGAAACCGCCTTAAAACATGTGCAACATCTAGATCCCGCAGGAGTCGCCGCGCGTAATTTATCGGAATGCCTAAGTCTGCAGTTACGTATTTTGCATAGCGCGCATACCTACGCCAAACCAGCCATTCAGCTTGTAGAAAAGCATCTCGATTTATTGGCCGGTCGCGAGATGAACAAGTTGTGTAAATTGCTGGGAGTCAAAGAAGCCGAGTTGCGCGAGATACATCAATTAATCAAGCAACTCAATCCAAGACCGGGCAGCGACTTTAGCCAGTTAAGTCATGGCCATTTTATTCAACATGAGGTCATCGTCAAAAAAGTACGCGGACAATGGCAAGCCAGCCTGAATGACGACGCCATCCCCAAACTACGTATCAATCAAATGTATGCCGATATTCTGAAACGAAATCGCAATAGCGACGGTCAGTATTTAAGCAGCCAGATGCAAGAAGCAAAGTGGATGATTAAGAACATACAACAACGCTTCTCTACCATCTTGCGGGTCTCACAAGCGATAGTGGACCAGCAGAAAATGTTTTTTGAGCATGGCGAGATTGCCATGCGTCCCTTGGTGCTGAGAGAAATTGCCGATCAATTAGGTTTACATGAATCGACGGTATCGCGCGTGACCAACAAAAAGTATATGCTCACCCCAAGGGGCATCTATGAATTAAAATACTTCTTCGGAAGTCATGTTTCTACAGAAAATGGCGGTGCGTGTTCCGCCACGGCAATTCGGGCGCTGATTAAGCAACTGATTGCCGAAGAAAATCCCAAAAAACCGCTCTCGGATAATCAACTGTCCGCCATTTTGGGTAAGCAGGGCATCGTGGTGGCACGCCGCACGATAGCCAAATACCGCGAGGGATTAAACATTCCTGCGGCAAGCCAGCGCAAAGCTCTGTAACGAATAACGACGACTTAAAGGAGTTCAACATGAATCTACAGTTAACCGGCCACCATTTGGAAGTCACTCCTGCTTTGCGTGATTACATCGCCAGCAAACTGAGCAAAATCAGCAATCACTTCGATCATGTGATTGATATCAAAGTTACCCTAAGTGTTGAAAAACTCACCCAAAAAGTCGAGGCTACGGTCCATGTGCCGGGCAATGATTTACACGCAGAATGTAGTAACGAGAATATGTACAGTGCAATTGATTTATTGGCGGACAAATTAGACCGTCAAGTACTGCGCTTTAAAGAAAAAATTAGCGACCACCATAAGGTAAACGGTGCAGTAAAACACCAAGCTACCGAGTAAAACATGGCCCAGATTAGCGTCTCCCAACTATTCAAAGATACCCACAAAAAGCTCAAACTTAGCTGGATGGCGGGTAAAAGCGGTGGCGCTAATCTGCTCACCAGTGAAACAGTCAGTAAACCTTCATTGGCTCTGATTGGCCACCTAAATTTTGTGCATCCCAACCGCGTACAAGTGTTGGGCTGTGCCGAGATGGATTATTTGCGACAACTGGATGCAGCCGCTCTCAAACTCGCCATCAACCATTTATTCTCCACCGATTTGGCTGCCATTATTGTGGCCAATGGTGAAAGCACTCCTGATGTATTAATCGATACCGCCGAGCAATATCAAACCCCGCTATTTACCTCGCCTTTACGCAGTCCAGAATTGATGGATATTCTGAGCCACTACTTGGCACAAGCCGTGGCCGAATCGGTGAGTGCGCATGGCGTATTTATGGAGGTGCAAGGGTTTGGCGTGCTGATTAAAGGTAACCCTGCGATTGGTAAAAGTGAATTAGCGCTGGAGTTGATATCGCGCGGTCATCGATTGGTGGCAGACGATATTGTCGATTTCTTTCGTATCTCGCCTGAGCGCATCGAAGGGCGTTGTCCAGCGCTACTACAAGATTTTCTTGAGGTGCGTGGTCTAGGGGTTTTAAATATTCGCGCACTGTTCGGTGATAGCTCAGTAAAACCGACCAAGCCTTTAGATTTGATTATTCAACTGGAGCTGGCGCAAGAACTTCAACCGCAAGCCTTGGATAGGTTAAATATCAAAGCACAACAGGAGACAGTGTTGGGAGTGCGCGTGCCTAAAGTCTGCATCCCTGTCGCGGCAGGTCGCAATATTGCGGTATTGGTCGAAGTCGCTGTGCGTAATCATATGTTGCTATTACGCGGTATTAATAGCACCAAGCAATTTATGGAGCGTCAGCAGCGCGAAATGCGTGCCCAGACGAAGAAGAACTAATGCAACTGATTATCGTCACCGGCATGTCCGGCTCTGGTAAAAGTGTAGTACTCCGCTTGCTAGAGGATATTGGATTTTATTGCGTCGATAATTTACCGGCCACCCTTATTCCACAGCTTATCGACAAGCTTAACCCCAGCCAAACACGCATCGCCATCAGCATCGATACCCGCGGTTAGGGGCTAGAAACGCTACCAAATCATTTAGATGATATGCGCCAACGTAGCATAGCGGTGCAGATGATTTTCCTGGAGTCCAATCAAGAAACCTTGGTCAAACGCTTTAGTGAAACGCGACGGCGCCACCCGCTCAGCAAAGGTAATATGACCTTGGCAGAGAGCATACAAAATGAGCGTAATTTGCTGGCACCGCTGGCAAGTCTAGGCCACCACATTGATACCAGTGACTTAAGCCCAAATACCTTGCGTCAATGGGTGCGTGATCTTGTCACCC
>JACCDX011027689.1_pt1 | contig 12804 bp, 9 predicted proteins | sample 7449681 | NCBI WGS metagenome assembly JACCDX01 (sample SAMN15323450, study PRJNA562643) | freshwater metagenome | isolation source: river surface water | place: USA:Blue River Watershed | collected 2017-08-18
CATTGGCCGAGCGCAACCCTAACCGGGACATGATCCAGGAAGGCCGCAAAAAGGTGCAGGACACTGTTCGCGACTTGGAGATCCAGTTGCAGCGCGCCACCGCCAACGGCAGCGCCACCAAAGCACTGACCGAAGCCCTGGAGCAGGCCAAGCAGGAGGCGGCCACCTGGAACGGTGCCCAGGCCTTCCGTGGCGACGAATCCGCCCGCAAGGTCCTGTCTGGCATGAGCGACGACGAGGCCAAGGCCTTCATGGATAGCCTGAGCCCGCGCAAGTTGGCACATATGCAGGCACTGGCGGGCAAGGTGGATGCCATGCAGGCCAAGACCCTGGACACGCTGGAGGACTATGGGCTGATGGACAAAACCACGCTCAACGCCTGGCGCAAGACCTACCAGCACTATGTCCCACTGCACCGCGACGAGGCACATGCCGACAGCGACAGGCACCCGACCGGGCAGGGTTTCAGCGTCAAGGGGCAAGCGGCCAAACGCCGAGTGGGTTCAGGCGAAGCCGTGACCAACATCCTGGCTCACATCGCCATGCAGCGCGAGGCCGCATTGACCCGTGGCGAGAAAAACCACGTGGTCAAGAAGCTCTACCTCATGGCCGCCCAAAATCCGGATGACGAGTACTGGCAGATCGACGCGCCACCCGAGATCAAGACCATCGACTCGCGCACCGGCTTTGTCCGCACCATGGTGGACCCGGCCTACAAGCACCTGCCGCATGTGGTGATGGTCCGCATCGGTGGGCGTGACCAGGCCATTGTGTTCAACGAGCACAACCGCGAGGCGGTTCGCTTGGCGCAGGCCATGAAGAACCTGGACATTGACGATCTGCACGTGGTCCTGGGCTTGGCCGCCAAGGGTACCCGCTGGTTTGCCAGCGTCAACACCCAGTACAACCCGATCTTCGGACTCATCAACTTCGCCCGAGACGTACAGGCTGGACTGCTGAACCTCAGCACGACAGAACTGGCAGGCCAGGAGAAGGACGTGGCCAAGAAGATTCCGGCAGCCTTGCGCGCCATTTACCGTGAGCGCAGGGGCAAGACCGCCATCAACGCGCAATGGACGAGCCTTTGGAATGAGTTTCAGGACGTGGGCGGAACCACCGGGTACCGGGACATGTTTGCCGATGCCAAGGACCGCGCCAAGGCCCTGACGGATGACCTGCAAGCCCTGGGGCGTGGCGAGGTCAGCAAGGCCGCCCATGCCATTGTGGACTGGCTGTCAGACTTCAACGACGTGATGGAAAACGCTGTGCGTCTGTCTGCGTACAAGGTTGCACTGGATCAGGGCATGAGCCGCGAACGCGCCGCCAGTCTGGCCAAGAATCTGACCGTGAATTTCAACCGCAAAGGCCGCCAGGCCCGCGAGATCGGGGCGCTGTACGCCTTTTTCAATGCGGCCATCCAGGGCACGGCGCGCATGACCGAAACCCTCAAGGGGCCGCTGGGCCGCCGCATCGTCTATGGCGGTGTCCTGCTGGGCGCTGTCAACGCCATGATCGGCATGGCGATGATGGGCGGTGGCGATGATGACGAACCCGACCGCTGGGACCAGGTGCCCGAGTTCATCAAAGAGCGCAGCATTGTGATTCCGGTGGGGCGGGAGGACTATCTGACCATCCCCATGCCGCTGGGTTTTCACGTGTTCCCGAACCTTGGCCGCCTGGCGGTGGAGTTTGCTTTGGGAGGCCAGGACAAGACCACTGGTCGGCAACTGGGCAAACTCATGCAGGTGCTGGCCGATGCCTTCAACCCGCTGGGCGGATCGCAGAACCTGGGGCAGATGGTGGCCCCAACGGTCATCGATCCAGTGGTGGCCCTGATGCAAAACCGTGACTGGACGGGCAAGCCCATCTATCGCGAGAACAACAATCCGCTGGACCCGCAGCCAGGCCACAAGATGGCCAAGGACTCGGCATCCACGCCAAGCCGCGCCATTGCTGAGGCGATCAACAAGGTGACGGGTGGCACGGAGTACCGGCCAGGCGCATGGAGCCCGACCCCGGACCAGCTGGACTATGTGATCGGCCAACTTACTGGCGGCCTGGGCCGCGAACTGCTCAAGGTGAATCAGACCCTTGCGGCCACGGTCACGGGTGACGAGTTGCCGCCCTACAAGGTCCCACTGCTGGGCCGCCTGTACGGCAACACACGAGGACCGGCTGGCCAGTCCGAGCAGTTCTATGCCAACGTGAAGACCCTCAACGAGATCGAAAACGAGATCAAAGGCCGATACCGAAACGGCCAAGACGCTGGGTCTTACCGCGACAGCGAGCCGCTTTCCTCACTGGTGCCCCTGGCCAATGCGATGGAGGGCCAGGTGCGCAAATTGCGGGAGATCCGCCGCAACCTCACAGAGCGCAAACCAGAGGGCTACCAGGAGCGCGTGCGCGAGGTTGACCAGCGAATTGGCCAGGCCATGGAGCGCCTCAATGCAGAGGTGTCCAAGGCGCAGAAGAAAGCCACACGATGAGCCAGACCGACCCCGAAATCATGCGCGTCATTCAGGAGGTGGAGGACCAGACGCGCGAGAAGCTGATCGAGCGCGCTGCAACCGAGGGCCTGACGCCCGCCGAGGTGCAGCGCGCCATGACCGTAGAGCGCCACTGGAAAGAGCGCAGGCATGATGAACCAGGCAAGCAGGAGAATTGAGCATGGCCAACAAGAAAATGACCCCTCAACAGGAGCGCTTTGCCCTGGAAGTCGCCACCGGCAAGAGCCAGGCGGACGCCTACCGGGCCGCTTACCGGACCGGCAACATGAAGATCGACACCATTTATGAGTCGGCCAGCAGGTTGATGGCAGATCAGCGGATCGCCACTCGCGTGGCAGACATTCAGCGAGCCGCTGCCGACCGTGCCGAGTTGGATGCCTCGGAGTTGATGCGCGAAATCAAGCGCGTGGCCCTCTCGGACATTGGGGGCATCATGCACGAGGACGGGCGCGTGAAGCTGCCCCACGAACTGGACCCGGCCACCCGCGCCGCTGTGGCCAGCTTCAAGATCGATGAGTACGGGCGCATCGAATATAAGTTCTGGGACAAGAACGCCGCCCTTGAGAAGGCCGCGAAGGTCCTGGGTCTGTACAAACAGGACAACAAGCAGAGGTCCGACTCAGTAGCGGATTTTCTGGCCAGCCTCAGCGGCAATGTGCTGGGTCCTGCGCAAGGTCTTCCGGCACTTGATGATGACGAGCTTGATCGTGATTCTGGTGTCTTTGGCGTGGCACGCACCTGAGCCCAAATATCCATATTCGGATAGTTTGGGAATATCCACATATGGATAGCGTTTGATGATGCAATCGAGGCATCGAGCAACGGCCACCAGGAGCAAGCACCATGAGCAATGTCCACCAACTTCACGCGATCAACCTCGAACGCTGCCAGCTGGTCCAGGCCTTCTGTGCAGATCAAGCTGGCCATTTCATGCGGCTTGCCAGTCGCCCCGATGGGGTGGCGGCAGCTTTCAGTGTGGTCATCACGGGAGACAACACAGCAGAGACCAAAATGGCGGCCATCGAGCCTGAACATGCCATGGCGATGTTGGCTGAACTGGACCGGCTGCGCGTCAAGCTCACAAGCTATGTGGTTGAAGCGGCTCCGCACCTGCTGAACCCCAAGGGGCAACAGCATGGCGGTCAGGTGATTCGGTTGATTCGAGGCTGAGGCCTTGCGGTTTTCTTGCGGTCTCAGTCAGGCTTGAATCGATTTTCAAGGAGCAGGTCGCGCTCCGCACTTATTGCGGATTCTTTTGACTGCACCATCCAACCAATGGCTGACAGCGCCAGGATGACCACAGTGCCAGCAACGATCAGTACTCGCCAATTTGTCTTTCCCCCTGTCTCGCTGGCATACTTTCCCCGATACCCATTGATTGATGTCCACACCAGTGCACCGATGTAAATCAGCAGTGCAGCACCACCGTTCCCGAACAGCTTGAGAGCGGCTTCGTACGCATCGTTGGCACGGTAGACAGAAAATAGAACAACGCCCAGCAAAGCAAGGCCAAGGTAGCCAGTTTTAGCCGCGCCAATTCGAATAGCCTGAAGCGGGCTGATGCGATCATGTTGTGAGGTCGTTTCTGTTGGCCTCCAATCGTTGGACAGCCATACCCACAAGCCCAAGGACAGCACGATCCCGAACCAGGTTGCACAGAGTTGGGCAACATTGACGACTGCACGCGACTCTGGGGGAGTCAGCAAAAACGCATGTCCAAGTCCAATAGAGCCGCCACCTGGGGGTGAAAAGTGGAAAGGTGGATACAGCAAAGTCACCAAGATCAAAGCTGCCCCTAGCTGGACGATCTTTCGCTGCCGCTGATTCAGTTTCATGCCTTCTTCCTCAAACTAATCTAGGTGTTTGATTCACCATATATCGGGAAGACTTAGTTTAGGGCAGATGGGACATTTTCCCTATATGTCGGGAAAATCATCAATCACACCACACGCAGCTTTCGGGCAGGTCTTGCGGCAAGCAAGGCAAGCCGCAGGGATGACTCAGGAGCAACTGAGCCTGGAGTCCGGGGTGCAACGCAACTTCATCTCATTGATCGAACTGGGGCAGAACCAGCCGACGATCACAACGGTCTTCAAGCTGGCCCAGGCGCTCGGATGCGCACCCTCTGAACTGGTGGCCAAAGCTGAGTCACTGCGCTGACGACTCAGCATTAGCACTCTTCCACACATCGGAACACACCGATACAATAAGCGTGTTGATCGCACGTATCGGCGTGTATCTCTGAGTTAAAACTGCCTTGACATGGTGGGGGTCGTTGGTTCGAGTCCAATCGCGCCTACCAAATTTGGTAGGATCAAAAGCCCAGTCAATTTCAAATTGACTGGGCTTTTTTGTTGGTGGCACCTTCACTCAAGCCAAGTAGCGCTGCAACGCCGCCTGATGCAAGGGCATGGATTGTGCAAGCTTGGCAATCTCTTGTCGCAGGTGGGCCAAGCCCTGGCGTCCATCGAATTGGCGCATGTCCAGCAACGGTGAGCTTTTGGCGGGAAAGTGCAGCTGGCCCAGGTGTACAGCGAGCCAGCTTTCGGCACCGAACAGATCGTAATTGTCGATTTGGACGTGACCACCTTGCTTGAACAAAGTGATTCTTTCTTGCAGGCTTTGCGGCACCGTCATGTGGGCGCAGTAGCGCCACATTTCGCTGTCATCGCGCTCAGTGAGCTTGTAATGCAAGATGATGAAGTCCCGTATGCGCTCCATTTCGATGGCAAAGCGGCGGTTGTATTCCCCGCGCACGGCTTCGTGACACTGCTTGTCAGGAAAAAGACTCAGCAGAGTGGTGATGCCCGAGTGCACCAGATGCAGGCTGGTCGATTCGAGTGGCTCTAGAAAGCCCGATGCCAGCCCCAGCGCCAATACATTCTTTTCCCAGGCTTTCCGTCGCCTTCCCGGTGTGAATTTAAGCAATCGGGGTGAGCCGAGCGCAGGTCCTGGCAGTTGCGATTGCAGAACTTCAGTGGCTTCGTCTTCGCAGATGAACGATGTGCTGAACACATGGCCGTTTCCCATGCGGTGCTGCAAAGGAATGGCCCATTGCCAACCAGCGCTCAGTGCTGTTGAGCGCGTGTAGGGCGCAGGTGGACCATCCAGTTCACAGGGCATGGCCACGGCTCGATCGCAAGGCAGCCATTGAGACCAGTCGTCGTAGCCCACGCCCAGCGTTTCACCGAGCAGCAATGAGCGAAAGCCAGAGCAGTCGATGAAAAAGTCGGCCTCGATCAATTCACCGCTGTCCAGCTGGACGCCAGTGACGAAGCCGGTTTCAGCATGCCGATGCACTTGGGTGATCATCCCCTCAACGCGCTGGACACCCCTATCGACTGAGAGGCTGCGCAAATGCCTGGCATACAAGCCAGCGTCAAAATGGAAAGCGTAATTGAATGTGGAGCTGAGCAGCTGCGGGTTAGCGGTTGGAAACCCGAAACGACCTTGGCGTGCAGCTTGCCAGGCCAGGGAGTAATCATCCAAGGTGCTGTTGCTGGACTCATGTCGGTGTTTGAGCCAGTGCTGATGCACTGGCACTGCATCAAAAGGCAGGCCAAAAAATCCGAAAGGATGGAAATACCGGTGACCATTTTTCCCCCAGTTGACGAATTCGATTCCCAGCTTGAAGGTGCCGTGCGTGTCTTTGAGGAAAGTCTTTTCGTCCACCCCCATGGTTTGATTGAGCAGGCGAATGGTGGGAATGGTGGCTTCACCCACACCGACGGTGCCAATCATCTCGGATTCCACCAGCGTGATGCGGCACGCTGGCCCCAGCGCGTTAGAGAGCGCGGCGGCACTCATCCAACCGGCAGAGCCACCGCCCACAATCAGCACATGCCCAATGGTGTTGGGGGGGGCGGAGGCTTTGCGTGTCAGGTTTTTGAGATGCTGGATGCGTGACAGTGCCGACATGAATGAGTAATGCGAAGAGATTAAAAACCGGACTCGCGGATCCAGATGGCCGCAGCGTGCCGCAGATAACGACCTAATACGCTTTCTGGTTTGGCTTGGACCAAGACTTGTCCGGCCTGTTGTTGAGTCGGGGCCATTTGATCGGACACAGAAACCAATTCCAGCTGGTACCAGGCCCCTTCAGGGGTGAGCTGTTGGTGCTGATCTTTGCGCGCAGGCACAGGGCCGCCATACTCCGATGCCAGTTCTGGCCACAGCAGTTGCTGCACGGCCGTTTGATCGACGCGTGACAACTTCAGCTCCAGGCGCGGACTGCCCGGTAAATTCGAAATCCAGACCGCGTGAGCGCCATCCTCAATGCGGTGAAGATCGCTGGAAGGCACCAAGGCCATGACCCGCAGACCTTGCTCTGATCTCAGCGTCAGCAAAGGGCTGTTTTCGGAGACCCACTGGCCAATTTGCAAGGGTTCCATTTGGCTGACGCGCCCCTTGATCGGTGCCTGCAAGGTCAGCCGTTCGATCCGTTGATTCAGTCTTTTCAAACGTGTTTGCAATTCGATTTGCTGTTGAGTCAACACCAAGGCATCTTGTAAATCACGCGCAGAGCCCGCTTGCCGTTGGATTTTTTCATGCACCAGATCCAGCTCTCGCATGGTTTGCGACAAGGCATGTGTCAGCTCTGGTTGCGAAAGCTTCACCAGCGGTGTCTGACTTTCTACCCGGACACCTGGTTTGACCAGAATCTCGGCGACTTGGCCGCGTTCGGACGCATACAAAGGGCGAAATTCACCCGCCAGCAAAACACCGGGCACCGCCAGCGTAGACCGCCAGGGCAGCAACATGAACAGGATCAACAGCAACAGGGCCGCCAAAGTGATTTGGGTGTTGCGGTTGTTGCGGATCGATTGGCGCTTTTGCCACCACTGAAGCATTTCGTTTTTCATGGGTAAGAAGATGAACCAGCCAATTTCAACAGCAAACAACAAAATACCCAGCAGCTTGAACGCGAAGTGATAGACCAGCAACGCGATGCCCAGAAAAAGACTCAAGCGGTAGATCCAGGTGGCATAAGCGTAAGCGATGAAGAGGCGCTTTCGCCAGACTGGCAAGACCTCAGGGGCCGGTTCGCCCCATCCGAAAAGCGTTTCGCGCAAATGCCAGCGTGCCAGGGCAAAGGACCGGGGTTGTAAATTCTCAGCATTCAACCAGTCCGAAAATGCGAAATAACCATCGAAACGCATGAACGGACTGAGGTTGACCAGCAATGAGGTGACCCAGCTGGTGGTGGCCACAAAAAAGGCCACGCTGCGCAAGGGGCCATCGGGCAAAAAACTCCACGCAAACGTGGCCAGCATGGCCAAGTGCAATTCTGTGCCAACACCCGCCACCACAATGCGCAGACGGTCGCGGCTGGAGCGAAGACGCCAGGCATCGGTGGTGTCGGTGTACAGCACTGGGAACAGCAGCAAAAAGGCCACGCCAATGGAGCCGACTTTGCAACCGTATTTCTTGGCTGTGTAAGCATGACCGAGTTCGTGTGCTGACTTGACCACTGCCAGGGTCAAACCGTAAAGCGCCAGGCCTTGCCACGACAAGAAATGCAAGAAGGTGGTGAGGAACACATCCCACTGTTGCAGCACCATGAGCACGCCCACAGCCCCCAGCGCACGCAGTGTCCAAAGCACACCAGGGCGCATCCAACGCGACACCAAAGGCCAGGTCTTGTCCAGAAAGGCGTCGGGTCGCCACAGTGGAATTTTGATGAACAGGTAGTGGTGCAGCAGCCACTTGAACCAATGCTGCTGACTTTTTTTGTGCAGCTCGGTCAACCGTTGTACCGCGCTGTGGTCGCTCAGCTCCATCAACTGACTGGCTGCCATGAACTGCAGCAGGCCCTGCAGGTCTTGTTCATCCATGGCCACGCCATCGGCCTCGCACCGTGACATGAAGTCACTGGTAGCCAAGCCGCCTTGCCAATGTTTGAGCGCGCGAAACGCGTCCAGCCCCACTTTGAAGTACCGGTTGCGGCACACATCGTGAATGAGCCAAGTGGGGGAGCCATCTTCTGCGGCGCTGCCTGGCAACAGGGCCAGGTCAGCGCGCAGTGCGGGCAATGCAGGGGCCGGATTGCCTGGCATCACCAGCCCAGCCACTGCCGCGCGGCTGTGATGGGACGGCGCAACACATAATAAAACAGCGTGGTCTGCTGCCCATAGATGCGCGCAGTGCCGCGAAGACCAATGCGGGGCGCAGCCTCGTTCTCAGACAAAACGGCCCTCACTTTGTAGGCCGGAAACTCACCCGACATCGTCGGCTCGTAAACCACATATTGCACCGTGGCGGTCAGACCGTTCAGGGGGTTGGTGTCCAGAAACAGGCGAACCTCATTGCCGGGCTCCAGAACGATGGCGTCTTTGACGGGCACCATCACCGTCACTTCAACCTTGGCGGGGTCGGCGATGCTCATGATGCGTTCACCCACCCGAACCGGGCGACCTTTCCAGCTCTGAGGATCGTCCACCACCGCAACCCCTGGGCGGTCCGAGTCCAGCGAGGCTTTCTGGTGGCGGGATTGTGCGAGCTGGTATTCGCGGCTCTTGAGATCCACCTGCGCTTGCAACTGGGCCAGATCGGCCTTGCGCGCGGGGTCCACAAAAGAAGCTTGCTGCGTGCGACGCAATTCGGCCTGGGCCACATCGAGCGCTCTGGCCGCAATGTCTTGCATGCCTTTGAGGTCGGTCGATTCCAGCTCGGCCAGCACCGTGCCTTTGGCCACCAGCTGGTTGGGTAAAACGCGGATGCCAGTGACGACGCCATCGATGGGGGCCGCCACCACGAACGCGTCGCGGGGTGTGATCTCTGCAGGTGCCAGCACGCTCAGCCTGACGGGCAAGAGCGAGGCACCCAGCACCAACAGACTGCTCCACAGGGCGATCTTGCGGGTTCGCGCCTGCTGCCAGTGCCAGCGTTTGCGCACACGAAAGCGTTGCAGGGCAAATGCATAAATGCACGCCAAATGCGTGAAAAGCGCTTGTTCCTGAGGCGTCCAGGCCAGGTCCCGGCTGAGCAGCAATGCGCCTTGTCGATGGTTTTCACGGGTGTAAAGCGGTATCCACAGCAAGTGCGGCAACGCAAAGTCGGGCCATTCACGGCGCAAGGCGGCTGAAAGATGCTCACTGCCGAGCGCCATGACCTCTCGGCCAGGTAGGGTGCTTGACAAATGCAGGGCGAGCCGCTCGGCCCAAGCCACAAACGGGGTGGTGCGGTCCACATCGCTGAGGTTGGACAGCGCATCCACTTGCAAAGGCTCATCGGACTTGCCTGCAAACAAGATGGCCTGCACAAACGGTGCCAAACTTCGCGTTTCGTTGGTGATGACAAAGCGTGTCTCGGCCAAACTCTCGGCCCCCAGCACGACCTGCTCCAGCCTCAGCAAGGCTGCAAACAGATCCAGCCCGCTGGACGGTGCTTTTTGATTCATGGTGCTCATTCAACGGAATGTGGCCGTGCCTGTCATGCCTGGCAACAATTTCGGGTCTCGCGCAATGCGCCCACGAAGGTTGATGGTCTGGCTGACGGCATCCACTTGGCTGCCGATGGCCACAATCTCAGCCGTGTGACGGGTACCGGTTTCGTCAATCCGCACCTCAAAAGTCTGTCCAGGCTTGAGGGTGCGCACCCATTGTCCAGGCACCACAGCCATGACCTCCATTGCCTCGATCGAGACGATGGTCAGCACTTCCTGGTGCAGCTTGGCGACCTCAAGTTCGTGCGCTTTGCGCTGGATCACGCGACCAGCCCATGGGGCCTTGATTTCGCAACGCTCGGTGTTGATCTGGGCCATGCGCATTTCAGCCTGGGCACGTTGCACGGCCACTTCCGACAGCTCCACTTCCAGGGCACCAATCGAGCGGCTGCGTTCAAGTTCCTTATCGTTGGTCAGCTTCGATTTGGCCGCTCTCAGTTCGGCGTCCACTTTGTCGCGTTGCGCTTCAAAAATGCTGCAGTCAAAAGCCACCAGCGTGTCGCCTTTTTTGAAGCTGTCCCCTTCACGCAGACGCAGTTGGGTGATGCGTGCAGCGATCTCCGCAGACAAAGTGGCCTGCATCAGAGATTGCACCACCACGCGGCTGTTTTTGCCGGGTGCGGGTGTTTGGGCCAGGACCGATGAGCAGGCCAAGACCACCCCCACGAGGGACAGGCGGCCTGGCCAGCGCGTCTTGGTCGATTGCACAGACAGACAGGTAAGCTCCCTCATGGCTGTGTCCCATTCACGGTGAACTGAAGGCGAGCCACGGTCATGCCACCAGCTTCGTCGGTGATCTGGATGGGCACAAACAGGCTGCTGAACTCACCTTGGCGCAGGCTTTTGTACGCGGTTTGAGCCGGGTCAAAGCGCCAACGGCCGTCGGGCTGCAAGCTGAAACCCTCGGGTGATTTGTTTGCCAGCACGGCAAAGGTCAGTTTGGCGTCTTCGTCCACATCGCGGGCTTGGAGTTGACCCTCGACGGGCTTGGCCGAGGCGTCGAGCTTGACCTCGGACGGGGCATCCACTTCAGGTGGATTGTTCACGCCTGTGACTTCGATGGTGAGTGACAAAGTGCCGCTGTCGCCATGTGGATCGGTGGCTTTGAAGCGCATGCTGGCCTGGCGTTTGGCACCCGATTTGAGGTTTTTCCAATAAGGGTCAGCCGGATCAAATTGCCATTGGCCATCAGGTTTGAAGCTGAAGCCAGGGACCAATTTTTGCCAGGTGCCCAGCGTGAAGGTCAAAGGATCGCCATCGGGATCGACCGCATCGAGCTTGCCTGTCATCAACTTGGCACCTTCCTGAGCCGAGAGGGTTTTTTGCACGCCTTGTGTGGGTGCGTCATTCACACCATCCAGCGCAATGACAAAGCGGTCACTCACGCTGGCCCCGGACGGGTCGATCGCTGCCACTTCGATGGTGTAGCTGCTTTGTCCAGCAGGCGGGTTACCGCTGAACGTCTGGGTTTTGGGGTCGAATTTCAACCAGCGCGGCAGAGCCTCACCACTGGCTTGTCGCGCGGTGAATTTCACATCGCCACCAAAACTGAAAGTGTCGGGGGCCAGGCGCAAGCTGTGATCGCCCGCGCCACGCCAGGGCTGAGCTTGTGCGGCCAGCGGTTTCAGGACCACGCCGACTTCGCCTTTGTCCCAGGCGACGAGCTGGTCGCGCATGGCCGAAGACATCAAGGCGATGTCCACCTTGTTCGGCAGACTGGGCAGTGGGTCCAGGCCTGCGCTGACAAAAATACGGCCGTAGCTGTTTTGCAGTTCGGCGTAAGCCACATCGCGCCGAAGGTCGGCCAGCAGTTCGGTCATTTCCTCGCGGATCAGGTCCAGCTCGCCACTGCGCTCGGCCGTGCGCATTTGCTTGACCTGTTGGCGAATTTTGCGCACCACCTGCAGGTAATCGGCCGATGTTTCGTACTGGTCCTTGGCGTTTTCAAGTGCCACACGCGAGAGGTGCACTTGACCGAGCACAGCAGCCGTCAAAGCCAGTCGACGTTCTTGCGCCAGCTTGCTTTGGGCATCGGTCAAATCGTTCACGGTCGGGGCCTTGAGCACGTTGAACAGTTTCAGGCCCAAGGTAGCGCCATAGCTGGTCCAGTTTTTGTAGAGCAGATAGTCGTTGGAGTCCTTGTAGGAGCCGGCATTCAAGTTCAAGCCGGGCAGCAGACCGAGCAAGGCCGCGCGGCCTTCGGTCTCGGTGATCCGTTTTTGGTAGCGCAGCTCCATCAGTTCAGGCCGCAAAGCCAAGGCTGTGCGTTCCAGTGTGCTCATGTCGGCTTTGAGCGCGGGCACCTTGTAATCTGCATCGAGCATTTCCACCAGCTCCAGCTGGGTCGATGGTGGCAAGCCCATCAGCGTGGTCAAGGTGGTCCGGGCGTCGAGCAAGTCTTTGTACAGCGCCTCCAAAGAGCGGCGCATGTCCAGCAAGTCCCGCTGGTAGGACAGGGCATCCATCGGGTTTTTCAAACGCAAGCTTTCGACCCTGCGCGAATCCGCCAGCGCTTGCTGCACGCGTTGACGCAAGTGGCCAGTTTGTTTGAGCAGTTTCTGTGCGGAAATCGCGCGCCAATAAGCCGTGCGCACGTCCTGAATCAGATTGTGCACCGCTTTGCGTTCGCGTTCCTTGGCAATCAGCAAACGGTCTGCCGCCTGATTGCCACGCAGGTAAGACAGGCCGAAATCCAGCACGTTCCAACTCATCATCACGCTGTTGGTTTCGCTGATCTTGCTGGCAGACACAGAGTAGGTGGGGGGATTGCTGCGGACAATCTGACCATTTTCAAACACGCCGCTGCTGGACGCTGCGAGTTTGTCCCGCTGGGTATACCCCGCATTGGCAGAC
>JACCDX011304645.1_pt1 | contig 12803 bp, 9 predicted proteins | sample 7449681 | NCBI WGS metagenome assembly JACCDX01 (sample SAMN15323450, study PRJNA562643) | freshwater metagenome | isolation source: river surface water | place: USA:Blue River Watershed | collected 2017-08-18
GGCATGCCCATTTCCTGTGCGGCTTGCCATGCAGCTTCGGGCGTATCAGCAATTTCGCCGTCGGGCACCGGCAGCCCGCTGCTCATCAACAGCGATTTCGTCATCGCCTTGTCGCTGGCGATGCCTTCGGCAATCGCGCTGGTGCGATCAGTCTCTGCCGTCCAGATGCGGTTCTGGCGCGCGCCATAGCCCAGCTGGACCAGATTGCCCTTGTTTAGCCTGATATGCGGGATTTTGCGTTTGGTCGCGCTGTTGACGATATGGTTGGTGCTGGGGCCCAGATAGCAGTTGTCGATCTCGATACGGACTTTGTCTACTGCGGCGTCCAGGTCGAAGCCGTGCTGGTTGAGCACTGCATGCAACAGCCCGAGCCCGGCCTCTAAGGCAACCCTGCCCACGGTCTCATCCGGTACTTTAAAGACCATACGATAGACGCCATGCGCACCAGTCTCGCGGGTCTGGCCGAAACCGGCCTCCATGCCTGCCAGCTCAATGATCTCGATGATGACATGTTCGAGCACGTGGCCCATCCAGGTGCCGGTCTGCAGGCGCTCAAGAAAGCCGTTAGGTACGCCCAAGCCGCAGTGATGGGCGCCGACCTGCGGCAGGACGGCCAGCAGGCGGTCAACGAAGCCGGGTAGCTTGTTACTGGGCCAGTCTTCCAGCACGCCTAAGTCCAGCCAGACCTCCAGCACCTCGCGGTAGGTCCACATATTAGGGCCGCGCAGATAGGTCGTGCGCAGTATTTTCAGCTCGAGCGGGCCCAGTGGAAGGGCGGATGAAGCGGGTGTCAGGTTCATTGTTCAGTCACACAAATTTAGGCTGTTATCACTCTCGATTGGACGCGAGGGCCAGAATGGGAGAAAATCCGCCCTTGCAATGTTTCCGGCGGCAGACCAGCGCCCAACCGGAACAGACCAGATTAACTGCGATACTGCATCGATTTATCCAACTCATGCCCAAAAGCTCCCGGTCTTTGAATACTGCTCACAACGCTGTTGCCCTTGACGGGGCCGCTGCAGCGCTGCCGCCGCTTGGGCCCGGTGAAGTGGTTCTCGCCACGCTGGAACCTGATCTTGACGGGGCGCTGCAATATTCAGCCAGCACGCTTTTGCTCACGTCGGAGCGAATGATAAGCGATTCAGATCATGACGGGTGGACTAGCTGGCCGCTGGAACCCTCGCTGACGCTGCAACATACTGAACATGCGGGCGTTGGCACTTTGTCCCTGCACAATGCCCAGCGCTGCCTGGCCAGCTGGCGCTTCACGCTGGGCGAGGATATGGCGGCCGTCAGGCTGATGCAGCATTTTGAGCGCATCCAGAACAGCCGCGCCGGCATGCTGGCTGCAAGTGAGGATCTGTCCTCATTGTGCCCGAGCTGCCTGTCGCCGCTGCCCGAAGATTCCGAGGAATGCACCCTCTGTCATCGCGAACTGCTGCAGCCCACCTCGACCTGGGTACTGTTTCGGCTCTGGCGCTTTGCACGCCCCTACAAACTGCAGCTGTTGCTGGGATTTTTGCTGACGCTGGCCTCGACCGCGGCCACGCTGGTGCCGCCGTATCTGAGCATGCCGCTGATGGATGAGATCCTGATCCCCACACATAACGGTACGCAGATCGATACCGGCGACGTCATCATGTATCTGGGCGGCCTGTTGGGCGCAGCCTTCCTGGCCTGGGGGCTGGGCTGGTGGCGTACCTATCTGCTGGCGCTGGTCTCCGAGCGCATAGGCGCGGATTTGCGCACGGCCACATTTGACCACCTGCTCAATCTCAGCCTGGAATATTTTGGTGCCAAGCGCACCGGTGACCTGATCGCCAGGATAGGCAATGAGTCAGACCGTATCTGTGTATTCCTGTCGCTGCATGCGCTGGATTTTGCCACCGATGTGCTGATGCTGATGATGACGGCAGTGGTGCTGTTCACCATTAACAAATGGCTGGCAATTGCTGCATTGCTGCCGCTGCCCGTGATTGCATGGATGATCCATCTGGTACGCGACCGCCTGCGTACCGGCTTTGAAAAAATCGACCGCATCTGGGGCGATGTCACCAATGTATTGGCCGATACCATCCCCGGCATACGTGTGGTCAAGGCATTCGCGCAGGAGCGGCGCGAGGCTCAACGTTTCAGGGACGCAAATCAGCATAACCTTGCCGTCAATGACAAGCTCAACCGCACCTGGAGCCTGTTTACGCCGACAGTCACCATGCTGACCGAAGTCGGCCTGCTGGTGATCTGGGCATTCGGCATCTGGCTGATCATGGGGCGCGCAATCACGGTCGGCGTATTGATTGCATTCATTGCCTATATCGGCCGCTTCTACGGCAGGCTGGATTCCATGAGCCGCATCGTCTCCCACACACAAAAAGCAGCAGCTGGCGCCAAGCGTATTTTCGATATTCTGGACCATACCTCCAGCGTGCCTGAGGCCGCTAATCCCGTGCGTCTTTCCGAGATCAGTGGTGCGATCAAAATTCGCGATGTCAGTTTCCGTTATGGCAGCCGGCGCATCATACGCGGCCTGAACCTGGAGATCAGGCCGGGCGAAATGATAGGCTTGGTCGGCCAAAGCGGATCTGGCAAGAGCACACTGATCAATCTGATCTGCCGTTTCTATGATGTCAGCGACGGCTCCATTCAAGTTGACGGTATGGATATCCGCCGACTGGCCGTGGCGGATTATCGCCGTCATATCGGCCTGGTGCTGCAAGAACCTTTCCTGTTCCACGGCACGATTGCCGACAATATCGCCTACGGCAAGCCCGATGCGACCCGTGATGAAGTCGTCGCCGCTGCGCGTGCAGCGCATGCACATGAATTCATTTTGCGACTGCGCCATGGCTATGACTCGATAGTCGGTGAGCGCGGGCAGGGACTGTCCGGCGGCGAGCGCCAGCGTATTTCAATCGCGCGTGCACTACTGATCAATCCACGCATACTCATGCTTGATGAGGCCACTTCCAGCGTCGATACTGAAACCGAAAAAGAAATCCAGAAGGCGCTCGATAATCTGGTCAAGGGACGCACCACGATTGCGATTGCGCATCGCCTCTCCACGCTGCGTCGCGCCGACAGACTGGTCGTCATGGACCGTGGCGCGGTTGTCGAAGTTGGCTCGCATGATGAACTGATGGCCGCGCAGGGCGCTTACTGGCGGTTGTATGAAGCCCAGGCGCGCAATGTCGATGCCGAAGATGTGGCGCCTGATACGGTGCATATTCCGTTGGCCAAGGTGGCATCATGACCGAGAACATGGTCGTGCATACCTATCATGCCGAACGCGAGCAATTATCGCGTGATGCGCATGGTGTGCTGATCTTCAGGGACAAGGACGGTCAGCTGCATCATGGCGTCTCTGTCGTGCGCGCATTCCCGATCGAAGCCCCGGAAGAAGGCTTGTCTATCGTCGGCAGCGACGGCCATGAGCTGGCCTGGATAGTGCACCTATCCAGCGTCGATGAAGCAAGCCGTGTACTCATCAATGATGATCTGGCGCGTCGTGAATTCATGCCCGTGATTGAAAAGCTCGAGGCGGTCAGTTCGTTTTCCACTCCCAGCACCTGGACAGTGCGCACCAATCGAGGCCAGACACGCTTCGTGCTCAAGGGCGAGGAAGATATACGCCGCTTGCGTGGACATGCGCTGCTGATCAACGATAGCAATGGCGTCACTTACAAAGTACAGGATTTGCTCAAGCTCGACAGATTGTCGCGCCGTCTGCTCGACAGATTTTTATAATTTCATCCGTCCTCTGTTCTGCTGGCTATCTTCAGCCAGACATAACCGAACAGGCCGGCCATCATTGATGACATCAGAATCGCCATCTTTGACGCATTGATGGTTGCGGCATCATCAGCAAAAGCCAGATTGGTGATGAAGATCGACATCGTAAAGCCTATCCCGCCCAGCATGCCGGCACCGGCAATATGCGACCATCGCAGCGCATCAGGCAATTTGCATACGCCGAAATACACGGCAAGAAAACATAACAGTAGCACGCCTGACGGCTTGCCAATGATGAGGCCGGCAGCGATACCGATACTGTTCGCGTCTGTCAGCGAGTGCAGCCAGCCCTGATGGAACACGACGCCGGTATTGGCAAGCGCGAACAGCGGCAAAATCAATAGCGCTACCGGCTTGTGCAAATAGTTTTCTAGCCTGTGCGAAGGCGATGCCTGATCTTCGCTGAAAGAAGAAAACGGGATGGCAAATGCCAGCATCACGCCGGTGATGGTTGCATGTATGCCTGACTTGAACATGCCTATCCACATCACCACGCCGCCTATGAGATAGGGCAGTAGACGCGTGATGCGGAAAAAACGGTTCATGATCAACAGCACGGCCCAGACCAGCAAGGCACCGGCTAACGCGAGATGGTTGACTTCGCCGCTGTAAAACAAGGCGATCAGCACGATCGCGCCCAGGTCATCAATCACGGCAAAGGCAACCACGAATACGACCAGTGCAGCCGGAATACGCTTGCCCAGCATGGCCAGTGCACCTAGCGCGAAGGCGATATCGGTGGCCATCGGTATGCCGATACCATTTTGCGTGGGCAGATCCTGATTAAAAAAATAATGCAGTAGCGCCGGCGCAGCCATGCCGCCCAGTGCGGCGAAAATCGGCAATAGCGCCTGCCGGAAATCAGACAGCTCGCCGACATAAAGCTCGCGTTCCAGTTCCAGGCCGATCAGCAGAAAAAATATCGCCATCAATCCGTCGTTGATCCAGTGCATAAGGCTCAAGCCGGCTGCTTCTGTCTGCCAGATGCCGAGATAGCTTGCGCCCATCGGCGAATTGCTCAGTATCAGAGATAAGGCCGTACAGGCAATCAGCAACAGGCCACTGGATTTCTCGGATTGGAAAAATTGTTCAAAGGTCCTGGATAATAATTTCGCTGAGAGTGGCATCGTTGAGTTGCTTACTGAGTCAGTTGCCGGATTCGTTGGTGCCGGATGCAATCGCGTTTTCTATATTCATGAAAATCGGACGGCCATCGGGTGTATTTAATGGTATCGCGATTTCCTTGCCGTTCGCATCACGCAAAAGCGCACATAATGTCGGGGTCGAGCGCAGGCTGCCATTGAGTTCGACTTCAACTTCGGCGATGACGAGTTCAACATCACTGAGAATTTGTTTTATTTTCATGTTTGCGTACCTTATAAATAGAAGAAAAGCAGAAGTTTACTGTTCCGGCACCACGGGTGCCGATTTGATACGATAATTCAATTTAAACACATATTCACCTAATCCACCTTTACCGAAAGCCCTCATCATGCGCCATTCCGCACTTCACACAGGCCGTCGTTTATTCTTGCAGCAAAGCGCAGCGATTGGCGGCGTGTTGTTGCTGGGTTTTGATCCGGTGGCAAATGCGCTGGCCGCCGCTTTGGAGGAATCTGCGCAACAGCCAGAAGTGACACACTGGATCGTGATCCAGCCGGACGACAGCGTGATAATCCGGATTGCCCGCTCCGAGCTGGGTCAGGGCACGTTCACTGGCTTGTCGCAATTGATTGCAGAAGAACTGGAATGCGATTGGAATAAGGTCAATCCGGAATATGCAGACGTCAATATGCACGTCAGGCGCAAACGTATTTTCAAGGATATGTCCACCGGTGGCAGCCGCGGCATACGCGAGTCGCAAGATTATGTGCGCAAGGCCGGCGCTGCTGCACGCGAAATGCTGATCAGCGCCGCCGCTGCGCAGTGGAATGTGCCGGTAGCCGAGTGCAGTGTATCCAAGGGCGTGGTCACGCATATCTCGGGCAAACAGGCGCGCTATGGCAGCCTGGCAAAAGCTGCCAGCACCTTGCCCATACCCGCCGAGCCGAAACTCAAAGATCCCAAGGACTGGAAACTGATCGGCACTTCGCCACCGCGCTTTGACATACCGGCCAAGTGCAATGGAACACAAATCTATGCGACCGATGTGCGCCTGCCTGGCATGCTGCATGCATCAATCATGCAGTCGCCCGTTTTCGGCGGCACGATCAAGCAGGTTGATGACCGACGTGCGCGTGCCATGTCCGGTGTCAAACAGATCATCACCACCGAAGACTGGGTGGCAGTGGTTGCTACCAACTGGTGGCAGGCGAATCAGGCATTAAAGCAGCTCAGTATCGAGTGGAATGAAGGTGAGAACGGCAAAGTCTCCAGCGCTTCGATCATGTCGCATATGCGCACCGGACTTCATGCCAGACAAGTGCCCGTTGCGCGCAAGGATGGCGATGCCGAGCTTGCTTTCCAGGATGCGGCGAAAGTCATCGAGGCTGAATACACCACGGGTTTTCTGAATCACGCCACGCTGGAGCCGCAAAACGCGACAGCGCTTTATACGCCTGAAAGGTTAGATGTATGGGTCGGCACGCAAAATGGCGAAACCTCAATTACCGCTGCCTCAGAGGCTGCCGAAATTCCGCTCGATAAAGTGTATGTGCACAAGATGCATGCCGGTGGTGGCTTTGGCCGGCGAGGTGCGTTCCAGGAGTATGTGAAGCAGGCGGTGCTGATAGCCAAGGCCATGCCCGGCGTGCCGGTCAAGCTGATGTGGTCGCGCGAAGAAGATATGCGGCAAGGTCGTTATCGTCCGGTTTCGATTGTCCGGTTGCGCGGTGCGCTCGACAAGGCCGGCAACTGGACTGGCTGGCAGGTGCGCCAGTCTGACCAGTCGATTGCGGCGACCGTATTTCCGGTGTTTGTAAAAGATGGCATTGATCAGGTCAACACGCGTGTATTTCGCGACAATCCGTATGCCGTACCTAATTTCACCAATGAATATGCGTTGATGTCACTACATGTGCCGCCAGGTTTCTGGCGTGCTGTTGCCCATACCAACAATCCGTTTTATCGCGAATGTTTTATTGACGAGCTTGCCCATGCGGCAGGCAAGGATCCGCTGCAGTTCCGTCTGCCGCTGTTACAAGGCAAAAAGGATCTCGCAGTACTCCAGGCGGCAGCGCAGGCAATCGGCTGGGACAAACCTGTGCGCAAAGGCGTACATCGCGGCATTGCAGTCGTTGATTCTTATGGCAGCTTTAGTGCCGCTGCGGTAGAAATTGCGGTGACCAAAGGCGTGGAGATTGAGGTGCTGCGAGTAGCCGTTGCGCTTGATTGCGGTCATGTCGTTCATCCTGATGCAGTCAAGTCGCAAATTGAAGGCGGCGTGGTGTGGGGGCTGAGCGCGCTGATGTTCGAAGACATCACGATTGATCGTGGCCGCGTGATGCAATCGAATTTTTCTGATTATCCTATTGTGCGCATGTCGCATGTGCCCGAAGTGATCAGCGTGATCAAGCCAAGTGGCGGCTTTTGGGGTGGTGTGGGCGAGCCGCCTATCGGTGCGGTGATACCGGCACTGGCCAATGCGCTGTTTAGTGCGACAGGAAAACGGATACGCTCACTGCCATTGAAGCATCATGGCTTTCGTTATAAAACATGAGCGGTCATAAAAAACGGCAGCAAGCTTATTTCGTTTTCATCGCATTGATCTGATAATTTTGCAGGCGCGCTTCGGCGACAGAGTACCACTGGTTCTGTTCATGCTGAAAGCGCCTGTAATGTTCATAAATTTTCTTGAACTTCAGGTTGTTTCTTGATTCTTCCAGCATCTGCTCTTTTGTCGCTCTTGCGCAGGCATCCATGACTTCTTGCGGGAATGCGCGCAACTTGGTGCCGCGCTTGATCAGCCGTGCTAATGCCTGCGGATTGCGCACATCATATTCTGCCTGTACCGATACATGCGCTTCATAAGCAGCAGCGGTGATGGCGGCACGATAGGCATTGGGCAGGCCGTCCCATAATTTAGTGCCGATGATCAGCGTTATCTGCGAACCTGTTTCCCACCAGCCCGGCGTGTAGTAATAAGGTGCGACGCTTTCGAAGCCAAGCTTTTCATCATCATAAGGCCCGACAAATTCTGCCGCATCGATCGTACCTTTTTCCAGCGCCGGATAAATATCGCCACCGGCTATCTGTTGTGGCACTACGCCCAGCCTTTGTAAAATCTTGCCTGCGAAGCCACCTACGCGCATTTTCAGTCCGGATAAATCCTGCACGCTCTTGATCTCTTTGCGGAACCAGCCGCCCATCTGGCAGCCGGTATTACCGATGGGCATAGCAGTGATGCCATAGCTTTTCAGGAATTCCTGATACAGCTCGCGACCACCGCCAGCGTTATGCCACGCAGTCTGCTGTCGCGAATTCAGGCCGAACGGCGCGCAGGTATCAAAGGTGAATGCGGAATCTTTGCCGTAATACAGATACAGCGCGGTATGTCCCATTTCTACTGTGCCGTTCTGCACTGCATCGAGTACCTGAAATGCCGGCACCAGTTCGCCTGCAGGGAAGGTGCGTATGATGAAATTGCCGTCAGTGATTTCGGCTACGCGCCGCGCAAATTTTTCGACGCCGCCATATAAGGTATCGAGCGACTTAGGATAAGTTGATGCAATTCTCCAGTTCAGCTTGGGCAGGGAAGCAGCGGCGGCCGGACCACAGAGCGCTGCCAGTGCGGCAGCGCCGCCTGCACCCTGTATAAATTTGCGTCTTTGCATAGCCGTGCTCTCCTGTATGTTATTTGCGGACTGGTGATGTGCGGCTGATCGCCTGATCAAATCGCTGTATTAACCGGTTTAGTCCAGATAAGTTTGCAGTATCGCCGCATCATCAAGATCACTATAACCTTTTGCCAGTGTAGCCTTGAACATCTCCAGTGCCTGTATAGCCAGCGGCGTATCATGGCCTATCGTATCAGCCATTGCGATGGCCAGAGCAATATCCTTAGGCAGAATATGCGCGAAGGCGCGCGCTGTGAAATCATGCTGCAGTGCGCGCGCCATGCGGTCCTGACCTATCATCGACTGTCCGCTGGAGGCATTGATCAGCGCAAGCAGCCGTTGCGGCTCCAGCCCCAGTTTCATGCCCAGCGCCATTGCTTCAGCGGCACCAGCCAGGTTAATCCCAGCCAGCATATTATTGACCAGCTTATATTTCGCGCCGTCTCCGATCGCACTGCCCAATCTGAAAATCTTATCTGACAGCGCATTCAGCACGGCCTCATGACGGCTTATCGTGTTCTTGTCACCGGCGAGCATGATGCTCATGGTGCCAGCCAATGCGCGTGCAGGACCGCCGGAAACAGGTGCATCCAGAATCGCGATCTGATGCTGCGCGAGACGATCAGCAAATCTCAGCGTATCTTCCGGTGCGATCGTCGGGCACAGCATGACGGTAGTCTGTTGCATGGCGCCGGCCAGCAGGCCATCGTCACCTGACAGCACGGCATCGATTTGCGCCGCATTGACCACCACAATGATGACCAGGTCTGCAGTGCGTGCAACGGCGGCCGGGCTGTCGCACACCTGCATGCCATGCATGCGCGCAGTTTCCCTTGCATGCGGGTCGATATCGCACACCACAATCTTGATGCCTTGTTGTTGCAGATTGCGGGCCATGGCCATGCCCATGCATCCAATGCCGATGATGCCGGTCGTCGAGTGGGTTTGTCTTTGGTTCATATAGGGCGATCAATGCAATAAAAAGGGAAGCACAGCAGCAAGCCTGCTTTCCATCATTATAGAAGTGCGTCGACTGCGCAATAAAAAAGGAGCCGAAGCTCCTTTTAATTTGGCTACTATCGCGCTTTATACTTCATCGGGCAAGGGCGCCTCAAGCGATACCGCTGGGATGAGCTTGGCATCATCTTTACCACCAGATAAAGGCTGAGACGACATCGAAGTGAACACCGGCACGCTGGCGCCGCCGGCAACTGCTTTGAGCCGCTCATGTTCTTGCAGCACTTTGTTCGCATAACCGCCGTCAGTAGGCAGGTTGCCTGCGCCAACATAAAGCTTTAAGCCTGCTTCAACCGAGCCGCTTCGACGGATGAATTCCTTCAGGATTTTTGCGCCGACTTTGATATTGGCAATCGGGTTTAAGGCTGCCTTGACGCCGCCATGACTGTGAAATTTATCCCGGTTCACCTTAGGCATGACTTGCATCAGACCTTGTGCGCCGACTGCACTTTCCGCAAGCGGATTAAAGCGTGACTCAATGGCCATCACCGCTAAGACCAGCAAAGGATCGAGTTGCTGTTCCTGTGCAGCAGAGTAGGTCACGCTAACGAGCATATGGCTGGCGCTGCTGGCGATGTGATAGCGCCTTGCCAGCCAGCCTGCTACCCGACGCTGTCTGTCGTCTAAGGCCGCAGCATATTTATCTGTGCCTGCAGGTACGGCGCTGCTGGCAGATAAATCAGACTCCAGTGGCACGCTATCGGCACGATCGTTTGATGGCATCGCCATCAGTTCATCAAATTCCCTGACCTGAGGATCACGCAGCGCATCGTACTTGCTATTAAAAGGAGAGAGCTCCTTTAACTGATCAGCCAGTTGAGGCTGAAAGAACATCAAAGTCAGTGCAGCGATCGAGGCGATGCCCAGCATCATCAGGCTGCCGCGCGCCGTAGAGAGCAGATTAAAACCTGCTACAGAACCACTGTTAGAAAACTCGAATTTTGATAATCTGACTGCATGTGCACTTGCTGCAATACTTGATCGATTATTCATGTTAACTCCTGAATCATCGCGGCCCTCAAAGCGCCTGATAAAACCCACATGACTTTAAAGCCCTGACTGATTACAACCGTAGTTGTCAATCAGGCAAGTAGTCATCCAGGCTTTTTCATATGCTCTGAGATGAGGCCAATTACAAGCGTACTGAATAATGCTGCTTGAATTCACCGCGAAAATAAAAATCCATTTACCAGGCAAACCTGTCCGGTAAATGCCGGCGCTGCTTTGTTGGCCACCCGCAGGTAGGCATAAGCAATCTTGTTGGGGGTATGTTTGTCTTGATGCCGAAAAATCAAGCAACCGGCACCACCATACCAACCCCGTGAGAAGGCGCATAACCTTTGTGTTGTCTTCCCATGTCTCGCTAACGGGCTATGCGCTTATTTAAAAAGTTGGCGAAGTTTAGGTTTCGAGCTATATCAAGTCAATACTAAAAATCTGTATTTCTATAACTTTTATTTATAATATTTTAGTTGCGATGCAGCAATCTACTATAAAAACAGGGACTTACAACTATATGTTGATGATTAGTTTTCCTGGCCGAAAAGATCCGATATTGATGAAATATTTTAATTAGGTTCATATTGTTGCCTTTATTAAAATATTGCGTCATTTTTATTTTGATAATGCAGTATTCCCGGTTTGTGTTTCAACAGGATGCATATGTGCATGTTTAAAAATCGATTGTCGAAAATAAGCCTGAACAAATCGCGGCATGATAAATAAAACTAGTTGGTCTTTAAAGCGATCAAAACCTGAAACGGATTGAATAATCGATATAATTTTGCATCTTCAGAAATAATAATTAATAAATATGCATCGAATTTTTGCGGCATTGTTTGTGGCGCATTTGTTTTTGTTTTGCACCGGACCAGTGATCGCTGCCAAACATCATTCACACTCGCCCAAGAAAAAAAACCGCGCGCAACATATCAACGTGATTTATCACAAGGCGCCAGTGGCGGCGCATGTTCAAACAGCGGTCGACCTGGAATTCACTCGCGGCTGTGCAACGGCATCAGAGATACCTATGCTTGCCGAGCGCTTCAATCTGGCCGCGGAAAAAATTCGGCAGCATTTTCCAGCTGCTCCCGCCTCAGGCGAACAACACTGCTTGCATTATGCTGCGGCCAGATCGCCGACATCAGAGTCTCTGTTCGTGCTTGCCTATCCGTCTGAGCAGGATGGCCTCTTTAATACCCTGGTGCTCAGCAGCGCCGAAGAGTCTGTTCAAGCACAGGCGTTTTCCAGTGCCTCAGTCACACCTAACGGTCATGCATGGCGGGAGATGCAAATCAGTGCGCTTGATCTCGATAATGTGCCGGACGCAGAGCTGAATGCGGTTCCGGAACATTTGCAATGGGAGCTGGCGATTCTGGTTCATGAGATGTGCAAGAAATCAGCCAAGCCTGAGCACTATTATTTACGACTGGTACTTGAGGATGCCAATGATGGCGAACCTGAAAAAATCCGCGGGCTCGAGCTGATTGAGAAATCGAACGGCAAACTCATCGACAGTGTGGTCTGGCTGGAGCGCGAAGAAGAAGCGGGCGCATTCTTTAATACGGGCGGTGCAGATTATGAAAAGCTGTTCTGGCAAAGTCCGGTCAAATTTCGTCGACTGTCGCGCGGGATAGGCAAAAGCGTCACGCTGGAAAAAAAACGCATCAAGATAAAATCCGCGAGCAAAAAGAAAGCACAAAAATTCCGCAAGATAATCGTGCGCCATCACAGGCAGCATATCGGTGTGGATTTTGCCGCGCCTATGGGCACGCCGGTCAATGCAGTGGCAGAAGCCTATGTGGCTTTCAAGGGCTTGCGTGGTGCGTATGGCAATCTGGTGGTGCTTGAGCATGGCGGCGATTACCATACGTATTATGCGCACCTGAGTAAATTCGCTGATGAGCTGTATGTCGGCAAAAAAATCTTGCGCGGCGAGGAAATCGGACTAGTCGGTTCCACCGGACGTTCGACCGGCCCGCACCTGCATTTTGAAATCAGGAAGCAGGGCTTGTATGTCGATCCTTTATCGGACGATTATTCGCTGGATATCTGGCGCCTGCATGGCGATGAGGCTGCCCGTCTTTTGACTACCATGCTGCGACTGGATGTAATGCGCACGCAAAAGCATCCTGACTTCAAGTCCACATTCAATAACGTGCAATAGCCTGCATGCGGCGCGCTGGCCGGCAAGGTTGGGGCCTGATTTGCGCGCTGTTCTTA
>JACCDX010488136.1_pt1 | contig 12802 bp, 10 predicted proteins | sample 7449681 | NCBI WGS metagenome assembly JACCDX01 (sample SAMN15323450, study PRJNA562643) | freshwater metagenome | isolation source: river surface water | place: USA:Blue River Watershed | collected 2017-08-18
CCTTCTCTATTGCAATAGTACTTCCACTCCAAGTACCTGAAGTTATTGTTCCTACACTAGTTAAGCTTGAACTCACCACATTACTTGCTAGCGTTGTACCTGTTAATGTATTAGCATCAGCAGCTATTGTAATATTGGATGTTCCATCAAATGAAACTCCATTAATATTTCTTGCAGTAGTTAACTTATTTGCTGTACTTGCAGTACCCGATAAAGTTGCCGTAATTGTATTTGCAATGAAATTACCACTAACATCTCTCGCAACAATTGCACTTGCCGTGTTAGCATCAGTTGCAGTTGTTGCAGAATTTAAAACCTTACCTGCTGTTGTTATTGTTGCTAATTTGGTATCAGCAATCGCTGCAGAAGCACTTATATCTGTATTTTTTACATTACCAGTTAAAGCTAATTTATCATAAGCTACTGCAGTTCCACTCCAAACACCTGTTGTAATGGTTCCAACTGTTGTCAATGAACTTGAACCTTCTAATGGCGAAGCACCTATTGTATTATATGAAATGATTTTTGTTGTTGATCCATCAAAAGTACTACCACTAATATCACCAGTACCACTATTATTCATTGTTAATGCATTTGCAGCAGCAGATGCTATAGTAATATTTGAAGAACCGTCAAAAGAAACACCATTAATGGTTACTGGATTGGCAATTTTTGTTGCAGTTGAGGCATTTCCAATTAAGTTACCAGAAAAATTTGTAGCAGTAACTGTACTTAATCCTGCTAAAATATTTGAAGAAGCCCCCAAAGCAATACTAGTAGAACCTATTGTTAAAGAACTATTTGCTAATTTATTATTGGCAATTGCCGTACCACTCCAAATACCTGTTGTTATTGTTCCAATTGTTGCAAGATTTGGTAAAGAAGTTAATGTACTATTTGAAGTTGCTGTAATATTGCCAGCAGTAGTTGCTGTATTTGCATTTCCTATAAAATTTGGTGCAGTGATATCATCACTAAAAGTTTTTGCACCAGAAAATGTTTGAGATCCAGTTGTTACTATACCAGCATTACCAGCATCAGCAGGAGTCAAGCTGATTGTTGTTCCACTTAATGTAGCTCCTTTAGCATTTGAAGAAATACCAATATTTCCAATAGCATTAACTCCATCACCTATTCCATATGTAATTTCTTTTGTAGATGGGTTATAGAAAACTGTATTAGTACTTGTTCCGTAACGAATTGGATCAATATACAATCCAACATTTACAGGATTTAAACTATTTCCAGTTCCATTAATTGCAATGCTATTGGCAACTTGTCCATTATTACCAGCAAATGAACCAATCGCAACTGAATTCGCTCCCTGACCATATTGTCCAGCTGCATAACCAATTGCAACTGCTTGTGAAGCTTGATTTGATTGCGCTGCATTACTTCCAATTGCTATTGCATTGCTTCCTTGTGTTCCATCTCCTGCTACATAGCCAATACCAATTGCAGCTGACCCTTGATTACTTCTACCTGAGCCCGCTCCAATTGCGATTGCATTAACAGATTGATTTGTTTTACCTGCTTCAGAACCTATTGCGATTCCTTGATTACCTTGATTTGTCAAACCTGCATCAGCGGCAATTGCAACATTTGTTCCATTTAGTCCTAATATTGATTTAACACCTGACAAACTAGTTTGTCCTGTACCTCCATTTGCAACAGCAATTGTACTTCCATTCCATGTACCACTTGTAATTGTACCCACAGTAGTCAAAGAACTTGAACCTGCTAATGGAGATGCACCAATTGAATTATAAGAAATAGTTTTTGCAGATGATCCATCAAAAGTTGAACCACTATTATCACCAGTACCACTGTTATTCATTGTTAATGAATTTGCAGCCGCAGATGAAATAGTAATATTTGAAGATCCATCAAATGCAACACCATTAATTGTAACAGGTGTAGCAATCTTAGTTGCAGTTGCTGCATTACCACTAATATTACCATTAATTTTTGCTCCATCAATTCCAGAAGCAATTTTTACGTTGGTAATGGCTCCATCTGCTACTTTATTTGTTGAAATAGCACTATTTGCAATTGTGGGCGATGCCGCAGTTCCTGTTAAGTCTCCTGCTAACTGTAATTTACCTTTTGTAGAAGCATCAGCATCTGCTATTGTTGCACCAGCAACCTGTGCATCTACATATGTTTTACTTGCTTTTAATGCCAATTGATTATAAATAGCTGTACTATCAAAAGTTTTAGCAGCTAACTGAGTAGGAGTTACATATTTTGTAAGACTATCAGCAATATTTAATTTAGTAGCAATAGAATTTAAAATAGGTGTTTGATCGAAAGTTTTTGCTGCTAACTGTGTTGGAGTAACATACTGAGTTAAACTATCTGCAATATTCACTTTGTTGGTTACTAAACTATTTAAATTTACAACTTTAGCATAAGGCGCTAACATTTTTGCTGTATCCAAACTATTCAACTTATTATCAAATCCGGCAACAGACCCAGCAAATAATGCATAAGGTACTGTACCAAAAGTGGTTGTTCCTAAATCAATCCATTCTTTTGTATAATCCCATTCTGATGCAGGTGCAATCGGAGATATCGCAATCTTAATATTTAGTAGATATGGGCCTTTGGTCCAATCTATAGAAGCAAGATTTGAAGCAGAGCCACCTTTTCTCACACCCTGTCCAATACTAATACTAAATACCCCACTTGCGTCTGTATTTGCCTCGTGATCTTCCACCAAAACTTTTGTACCAGTGGCAACATTTTGTATAATACTAGACTGAATAAATAGTTTTCTGTCTTTTGCAGGATTGGAAAAATTATCCCTAGCCACAGCTTGAAAATTAATTCCATTATTGGTTTGTGCATTTGCTTTATTTGCAAATGCTGCAAACAATAAAACTCCTCCACACAATAAAGACTTGAAAATTGACTTCTTCATAAAATTATTTCTATTAATCTAATTAGCTTTAATAAACTTAATGGCATCCACAAAACTGGATGATTCTATTTTTAATACATAAGTACCTGAGTTTAGATTACCTAAATCAAGAATAATTCCCTGAAACAAATTATATCCCGTTTCTTTCTTTGAACTAATAAACTGACCATCTGTATTATAAATTTGCAAATTGAATACCTCATTTAATGGAGGCGTATTTACAAATTTTACTCTGGTTGCGCTATTCACAGGATTAGGAAATAATTTAATTCCTAAACTGTTAAATTTCATTGCTACTTCGCAGGTAAATGCAAATTCACCATTAGCCCTCTCCCCTTTCAAAACTGCAATACCAGATTGAACATCTATACAAGCAGCTACACTTTTAAAATTAATCGCGCTCGCTGTACTGGATGTTCCTGCAATCATACCCACACTACTCATCACAAATTGAGCATTCAGTTTTAAACTAAATAAAAGGATTGTAAAAAATATGACTAGCTTATACTTCATATTAATGATTCGTATTGTAATAGAATTTATTAGTTACGCTCCCAACTTTAGAATATAAGATCATGTTGCTTGCCCCTAAAGACTCTACATTGTATACATACTCTATAGTATTTTGACTCTGCGTTTTAGCATTTACATGAATTTGCAAGACACCATCTACTTTTTCAATGTTATACACCCCTTTTAATCCATCCGAATCTATTGTTGAATAATCTTTCAAAAACTTAATAAAATAAGTAGCTTGGCCTACATAATTTTTTTCTGTAGTTTTTGATGCTGTGATTGTTTGAGAATAACTTAAATACCAAATTTTCTCAGAAATCATTTGATAAGCTAGATTTAATTCATTAGTACCTGCTTCTTTTTTACATGAAAAAAGAAATAAGCTTGAAAAAAGTAATATGGTTAATTTGTATTTCATATAAATAATTTTTAGAAGATATCGCTTGCATTCAATTGCATTCCAATTTCAATTGAATTTAAATTTGCTTGAATAGGTGCTTTTGTAAATGAGCTAATACCATGTTTGTAATGAATAAACACTGTGTAGTATCCACTATTATCATACTCAACTCCAAGATCAGCTCTTAATAAAAAACGACGATAATTATAGTTTACCTGATTGTCCATACTTTGACTAGACAATCTTGTATCGATATTTGGACCAGCTATCAAATAGAATTTTCTATTATGATTATTCTTAAATGGAATTTGTTTTCTATAATGCGCAAAAACATTCAAAGTGAAAAATTGATCATCCGCTTTGAACTTAGAAAAATCACCCAGAAAAGGAGAAAGTGAAACAGGATCTTTATATTGAGTGCCAGAAGTAATTTTTTGTAAACCCGCACCAAAAGTATAAGCATGCTTTTCTTTGTACATTCCGTCTACTCTAGCACCCACAAAATACCCTGGCTTATATGAGGATTTATTATAATTTGAAAGGTCGTAGTTGAAATTAGAATTATAGTTGCCAGTCTGAATAGTTTGCTTTGACATGCCCATACCTGCATACAAGTACAAATTATTGTCCTTGAAGTTTACCAAAGATTTCTTCAGTTGGTTGGAAACCTTATTTTTTACCAATGTCAATTTTTCGGCAATTGAAACCTTCGCTACTTTATTGGTATCCTGAACCAGATTGGTTTGCTGAACCAGGGTATCCACTTTCTTTGTTTTTTTGAAAATGAAGGAAAGTGGTTTTTGGTAAAATGGTTTTTGAGATTGGCCACATAAACAAATTGAAATAAAAAATAATGTGACAAAACTGCTCTTGAAAATATTCATATTATGTTTTTATAGTATATTACTTGTACAGGATTATAAAAAAAAGCCCGCTCGATTTGCTCGAACGGGCCGCAATTTAATGGCAAATATGTCCTAGACTTAAATCTATTACTAGAAATATGTCTAATTTTCCTAAACCAGAACAAGAAATAGACAATTATCCGGATTTTTAGACATTAATCCAGGTTCTGTAAATATTCAGAAGGGGTTAAACCAGTTTTGGTTTTGAAAGAATTGATAAAGCTACTTCTAGATCCAAAGCCGGCTTTTTTAGATAAAGCATCTAATGTTAAATTCTCATATGTGCCATCTTTCATTAATTCTAGTACATGATCAATTTTTAAATCATTTTTCCATGTATTAAAATTTGTCTTCATGTATTCATTAAAATAATAAGACAAGTGGTGAACAGGAATGTCGGTATCCGAAGACATCATGGTGAGGTTAAAGTTGGCCTTTAAATAAGGCAAAGAATCTAGATAATTGTCTATTTTATTATTAAGCAATTGTAGCTTATCCTCCGAAATTTCAAAAGTCTTGGAAAGTCTTTTTTCTGCTGTTTCTTCTTCCATTTTACTCATTTTTTTAAAAGAAGAAAGCTGATAGTCTAATTGAGGTAGACCATATAAAATATTAGGGAAAAACAAAAGAGAGAAATTCAATACAACTAAACTCACTGCTGTAGCCAAAAGAACATAATAGGCTTGAATACTTGTTGTATTATAATCTTTTGTTATGAATCCAACAATCGAAAATAAAAAAAAACTAAAATACAATACCAGTGCAACGCCTATCAACATCCATAACCATTTGAAGATTAAACCTGATTGATTATTGTTTTCAGAAAGGTTTAGTTTGTTCTTATATATTAAAACAACAGAAAGAATTACATAGAATAAAGCATGTAAAGGTCTTAATAAAAAATTCCAATAAGGACTTATAAATAAGTAATCAAAATTTACCAAGTTGGCAGGATTCTCCATTACAGTTATAGCATAAGCTAATTTATAATCAAACCCCTTAAAAATATAAGGTAAAACATTTATAAGTATTATTACAGCAGGTATAAAATGTAAATAATCCTGCTTAGAAAGTTTATAATCATCCACCAACAAACTTCTCACATAAAAATAAAATAAGGGCCCTAGCATTAAATACAATGGGGTAAAATGTATCAGCATGGTGGCTATCAGGTATTTATTCTGAGAATACACTGTAGCATAATGCGAAAGGGCATATATATTATTGATCAACAAAAAGAATAATAAATAAATATTGGCCTTATTTGAATTTTTTAAATTAATTAAAACCAATATTGAAATTAAAAAACCGGCCAATGTTAAATATAAAAGCATATTCTAATTTAAATAATCTTGTTCAATAAATTTCATCTTTATTTAAAATAATTACTCCTCCCCTTCTACAATGGTTCCATAATCCACAAACAACTCTTCTCCAACTTGAATATTCCTAATCGCTTCAAATTTTTCTCCATCATTAATGGATATTACATTGGGTGTATCTGAGTGATTCAAATAAATCACTAAGTCCACCATTTTAAACCCGTACTCTGGTATGAAATAACTTTTTTCATCAAACAAGCAATGATTCTCTACCAATGCCCTGCTGTGTTCTGGCAATGCCTCTACTTCTTCTCTGCTCACTTCAATCCAGTCTCCAAATCCTTGTGAAAATATATCCTGCGTGCCCTTGGGTATATCTCTTATGGCAAATACACCAATACCATGTATCGGTGATGGCTGAATCATTACATAGGTTGACTCTGCTAATTGTTTGATTAAAGCTTGCTTTTTCATGAAGCTTTCATGATTTGATCATAGCATGCTTGCAATGCAGTTTCCCAATGAGGGATTTTTATGTCTAAGTCATTTTCTATTCTAGAAGTATCTAATACTGAATAAGCAGGCCTTTTTGCTGGCGTGGGAAAATCTACAGTCTTAATAGGATTTACCTCACAGGTTAAGCCAGCCACTGATTGGATTTTTTTAGCAAAATCAAACCAAGTAGTTTCTCCCTGATTCGCAAAATGATAAACACCTTTAATGATTTTGCCAGCATCAATTGCTTCGATCATCTTCATGGTAGCAATGGCTAAATCCTTTGCATAAGTGGGTCTACCTTTTTGATCTGCTACAATATTTAATGAATCTCTTTCTTTCATAAATCGCATCATGGTTTTCACGAAATTATTTCCATGACTACTAAATACCCATGATGTTCTTATTATAATCGTATTGGGATTAGCTGCAAAAGCCAATGATTCTCCATCTGCTTTGGTTGAACCATAAAAATTTAATGGCGCAATAGCAGTGTCTGTTGTATATGGACTAATTGCATCTCCTGTAAACACATAATCTGTAGAATAACTTATAAATGGAATCTGCTTTGCTGCTGCATAAGCTGCCATCACTTCAACAGATTTTGCATTAATGGTATAAGCTAACTCTTTTTCAGTTTCTGCTTTATCTACTGCAGTATAAGCAGCTGGATTGATAATGGCATCAGGAGCAATAGTGTCTAATACAGCATTAATCGTTTCTGGTTTAGATAAATCCAAAACAGTTCTATCCACCATCACCAATTCATACTTAGGATAAGAAGCTGCGAGTTGTGATAATTCCCAACCTAATTGTCCATTGGCACCTGTGACTAAAATTTTTTGAATGGACATCTTTATTATTTTGAAGTAAACTCTTTGGGTTGTTTTGTCCACTCAGTGGGCGGCAAAGCTTTAAAGTATGCATAGGTTTTTTGCAAACCTTCTTCGCGATTCACTTTGGGCTCCCATCCTAAAATGGTTTTTGCTTTAGTGATATCTGGTTGTCTTTGCTTTGGATCATCCACAGGTAAATCCTTGTACACAATCTTCACATTAGAGCCTGTTAATTTTAATACCTCTTCTGCAAATTCTTTTAAACTAATCTCGTTAGGGTTACCAATATTTACGGGTTGACTATAGTCGCTTAGTAATAATCTATAAATACCTTCCACTAAATCATCTACATAACAAAAACTTCTTGTTTGTGAGCCATCTCCAAACACTGTTAGATCTTCTCCTCTTAATGCTTGACCAATAAATGCAGGAAGTGCTCTTCCATCATTCAGGCGCATTCTTGGACCATAGGTATTAAAGATTCTGATGATTCTGGTTTCTACATTATGAAAAGTATGGTAAGCCATAGTGATACTTTCCATATATCTTTTGGCTTCATCATACACTCCTCTTGGACCCACTGGGTTTACATTACCCCAGTATTCTTCTGTTTGTGGGTGTACTAATGGATCACCATATACCTCACTTGTACTTGCTACCAGTATTCTTGCACCCTTCGCTTTTGCCAAGCCCAAACAATTATGTGTTCCGAGTGCCCCTACTTTGAGTGTTTGAATTGGAATCTTTAAATAATCTATAGGACTTGCAGGAGAAGCAAAATGTAAAATATAATCTAGCGAGCCTTCTATATCAATATACTTGGTTACATCGTGATGGATAAACTCAAAGTTTTCATTGGATCTTAAGTGCTCGATATTCATCAAGTCTCCTGTGATCAAATTATCCATCGCCATTACATAATAGCCTTCATTGATAAAGCGATCACATAAATGCGATCCCAAAAATCCGGCTGCTCCTGTAATTAATATTCTTTTTTGACTCATGTTTTTTATGGCTACTTGGTTTATTTAGTAGCATCTTTTCTTCCAATACTCTCGTAATGATAGCCTAGTTCTTTCATCTTATGTACATCAAATAAATTTCTGCCATCAAAGATGATTTTATTAGTTGTTTGTTGTGCCATCATCTCAAAGTCTGGGGTTCTAAACTCACTCCACTCTGTAGCAATTATCAAAGCATCTGATTTTTCTAGTGCTTGGTACTGACTACTTGCATATTGTATTTGATCTCCTATCTGTGCTTTTACATTAGGCATTGCTTCTGGATCATATGCAGTAACTGTTGCACCTGCTTTGGTTAATGCTGCAATGATGGCCAATGCCGGAGCTTCTCTAATATCATCCGTGTTAGGCTTAAAAGCTAATCCCCATAAAGCAAAATGTTTGCCTTGTAGGTTATTATTGTAATATGCTTTGATCTTCTCTACTAAATGTAATTTTTGATTCGCGTTTACTTTCTCTACCGCTTTTAATATCTCAAAATCATAACTCACTTCGCTTGCAGATTGTACCAATGCTTGTACATCTTTTGGAAAACATGATCCTCCGTATCCAATACCAGGGAATAAGAATCTTTTTCCTATTCTGTCATCCGATCCAATGCCTCTTCTAACCATGTCCACATCAGCACCCATTCGCTCACATAACTGAGCAATCTCGTTCATAAAAGAAATCTTCGTTGCTAAGAATGAGTTGGCTGCATACTTCGTTAACTCTGAGCTACGCTCATCCATAAAGATCACCGGATTGCCCTGTCTTACAAATGGAGCGTATAAATCACTCATTAATTTCTTAGCTCTATCAGATCTTGTACCTACCACTACTCTGTCTGGTTTCATGAAATCATCCACCGCAACACCCTCTCTTAAAAACTCTGGGTTACTCACTACATCAAATTCACCCTTATAATTATTTTGTATCGCTGCTTTTACTTTATCAGCTGTACCCACTGGAACAGTACTCTTGTTTACAATTACCTTGTATCCTTTTAAAATTTTACCTAAATGATCCGCAACACCCAATACATATTTTAAATCTGCACTACCGTCTGCACCCGGAGGTGTAGGTAGGGCTAAAAAGATAATCTCTGCATCTTCAATCGCTTCTTCTAATTGCGTAGTGAATTTTAATCTGCTCTCTTTGATGTTTCTTAAGAAGATCTTCTCTAAGCCTGGTTCGTAAATAGTGATTTGACCACCGCTTAATTTGTCCACTTTAGATTGATCAATATCTACACAAGTCACTTTATTACCCGTCTCAGCAAAACAAGTTCCTGTTACCAATCCTACATAACCTGTTCCAACTACTGCTATTTTCATTTATTGTTATTTTAAATGATTAGGCTTTAAAAAATGATTGCACACCCTCTACAATATACGCTAATTGTTCTTTATCCATTTCTGTATGAATAGGCAAAGAACACACACAAGGTGTTAAACTATCTGTTACTGGTAAATCCCAATTTGTTTTATTTTGTTCTCCGAACATTTTTTGCAAATGACCAGGTACTGGATAATAAATCATACATGGAATTTCTTTAGCAGCTAAATGCGCGATGAATTTTTCTCTATCTGTATTTTTTAACTGCATGGTATATTGATGAAACACATGTGTTGTATAAGATGCAGTAGCTGGAGTTACAATTTGTTCAATAGAAGCAAATCCTTTTGAATAGTAAGCAGCTACTTCTTGCCTTGCAGCATTGTACTTATTCAAATGTTTCAACTTAATGTTTAAAATAGCTGCTTGAATTGAATCCAAACGAGAATTACATCCAACTACATCGTGGTAATATCTTTCTGATTGACCATGATTGGCAATCATACTCATTTTAGTAGCTAATGCGGCATCGTTTGTAAACAATGCTCCTCCGTCTCCAAATGCTCCTAAGTTTTTACTAGGATAAAAAGAAGTAGCACCAATATGACCCATGGTTCCCGTTTTCTTTTTTGTGCCATCAGAGAAAGTATAATCACAACCAATGGCTTGTGCATTATCTTCAATCACATAAATATTATATTGCTTCGCAATGGCTAAAATTTCTTCCATTGGTGCAGCTTGTCCATATAAGTGCACTGGAACAATAGCTTTTGTTTTTGGAGTGATCGCTTTTTTCAAACTCTCGATATCCATGCAATAAGTTACAGGATCTACATCTACAAAAACAGGTTTTAAATTCAGTAAAGCCACTACCTCAGTGGTAGCGATATAAGTAAATGAAGGAGTAATTACTTCGTCCCCTGGTTGAAGCCCTAATGCCATCATGGCAATTTGTAAAGCATCTGTTCCATTCGCACATGGAATCACATGTTGAACATCCAAATAAGTTGCTAGGTTTTGAGCAAAATCTTTTACCGCTTTTCCGTTAATATATGCAGCCGAATCCAATACTTCATGTATCGCAGCATCCACCTCCTCTTTGATAGCTAGATACTGGGTTTTAGTATCTACCATTTGAATTTTTCGCATCCATTAAAATTTGGCCAAAATTACAATAAAAACCCTAAATTGCCCCGTATGGTATTGTACAAACTATTCCTGTTTTTATACCCCAAAATAGCGAGCATATTGGCCCTTTTTAACCAAAAGGCCAAGCATTGGTGCATTGGACAAAAACAGGTTTGGGGAGAGGTTCAAAAAGCCAAGGCCAAGATAGATCAACCCATTGTTTGGATACATGCAGCTTCTTATGGAGAGTTTGAACAAGGCCTTCCTATTATTGAAGCCATCAGAGCAAATTACCCTAGCTATAAAATTTGGTTAACCTTCTTCTCACCTTCCGGTTATTTGCACAGAAAAAATGACCCAGCTGTGGATGTGGTTACTTATCTCCCATTAGACGGACCAGATGCAGCTAAACAGTTTATTGAAACCGTACAACCCAGTTTAATTGTATTTATCAAATATGAATTTTGGTATTACTATTTGAAAGTTGCAAAAGAAAAATCCATTCCTACAGTTTTAGTAGCTGCAATATTTAGAGCGGATCAGATTTTCTTTAAATGGTATGGCGGATTGTATAAAGAAATCTTGCAACTCTTTAACTATGTTTTGGTGCAAGACAATACCTCAAAACAATTGATTGAAACGATTTATCCGAGCAATCAAATTTTTGTTACGGGCGATACAAGATTTGATAGAGTGATGAGCACTGCTCAAAATAAAGAAGCATTTGATTGGATAAAAAATATATCCAATGACCCAACAATTATTGCAGGAAGTACCTGGGATAGTGATCATTCATTATTGTCAAAAGAAATTGAACCCCTTCATTGCAATTGGATCATTGTACCTCATCATGTAGATGCTAAATCTATTGAAGCTGCACTAAAAATACATCCAAAATCGATCACATTAACTGATTGGGAAAATACGATTGCAAAAGAAGCTACTCGAAAAAATAGTCCAAGCGTTATTATTGTTGATAGAATTGGCATATTAAGAAGCTTATATCAATATGCTACTATTAGTTATACGGGTGGTGGTTTTACAAAAGATGGAATTCACAATGTATTGGAGCCTGCTGCTTTTGGCGTGCCAGTAATTTGGGGACCTAATGATGAAAAATACAGAGAAGCCATTGGATTAAGAAACGCAGGAGGTGGAATGAAAATTCAAGATGCCCCCACTTTGAAACAGGCAATTAACTCATTATTGTCTAATGAAAGCTTACTAAAAGAAATGAGTAGCAAAGCAGCAAATTATGTAAGAGAGCATTCGGGTGCAACCAACGCTACACTATCCATTCTTCAAGAGAAGCGTCTTTTAACCAATTGATCAAAAGCCATCACGGTTGCAGATTCTTCTACCCAATTATATTTATTTCTTAAATTTTGCTTGATCCAAAACTGAGCTTCTGCAAAATTCTTATAGGCATTAATGGTTTTAATACTTGATTCAAATAAAGCTTCATCTTTATTAAACAACTCTTCCATAAACTGAAACTTATCGTTAATACCAATAGCTGCTCTTAAATCTTTAATGGGTTGTAAAGCAATTTTTTCTGCCACTTCTTTTTTAGTCTCTATAGTCTCTGTTTTTGGAACCTCCATTACTGGTTTTTCTTCCACAAAAACTTCCTTCGGCTTAGTCATTAAAATTGGTTCGGCAGCAATAGTAGTTTCTTCTACTTTAATAGGTTCAATAACCTTCATAGGTTCTGCTACAGCATAATCCACAGAGGGCATAATCACCGAAACATTATTAGGAAGGGTCTCAACAGTAGGCATGGCTTCTAATTCTGCCAAAATTTGAATAGCTGTTTGTCTCAAAGCAGCAGAATCTGCATTTTGTGCTAATTGTTGGTTGAATTTGTCGGCCAAAGCTTTTACTCTTTCCATTCTAATGTTTACTTTTGAGGAATTGAAGACTATTAAAGTTAACGAA
>JACCDX011639842.1_pt1 | contig 12802 bp, 31 predicted proteins | sample 7449681 | NCBI WGS metagenome assembly JACCDX01 (sample SAMN15323450, study PRJNA562643) | freshwater metagenome | isolation source: river surface water | place: USA:Blue River Watershed | collected 2017-08-18
TGATATCAAAAACGCAACAAAATTGTCGTGATAAAAAATAGTAAAATAATATACCCAAAAATACCTAAAATTTAAGATAGAATATATTCTATCAATATACACAAATCCAAGTGCCCATAACCCCGTCATACATTGGGGATTGTCCCCTGTCCCAATCGTGACCCAACCTGCCAAAATGTCAGATTATTATGTATGACATAATGCCTGCATGACATATTGTAACGTATTATGTATGACATAATATCGGGAGCATAATAAGGGATTATGTATGACATAATGCTGCTGAAAGCATTGTCATACGTATCGGGATCCAATGTATGGACAAAAAAAAATGCCAGTACAATTAAGTACTGACATTGCATGGCATGCAAGATGTTTTTGTATTACGCCAAGGCTTTCTGAATGTTAAGGAGTTCCTTACGATACTTCATTGCAGCAGTTTTGGTTGGAAAGTTTTTGCTGTAACTTGTACCATTGATGCTCATTCGTACACGATAGGAATACCCATCGAAGTAGATGTTGTTACCTGTCCTGGTGTAATTGCTCTGTGGTCGGCTCTTGGCTCTTGTTGTTTTCTTGTTATTCATATACAATTTGTTTATGAATAAAATATAACAAAACCAAGGCAAATAAAAAAATTTTTTTGGAATTTTTTTTGTAATACGTCAGAGATTGTACATATCGAATTCCTTTATTCCTTCGGACTTTCGCCAAAAATCGGTTTTGGATTTGAGCATAGACCAAATTTCATTACCATCAGAAATGGCGTACAATTGTAGATTTGGCATGTATGGATCACTGGAAATGATGCTGATGTTCCATAGACCTACAAGCCTGAAGAGGAATGGACGGTCAACCCTGACCGATTTAATTCGGGCGTAGTTGATTTCTCTGTATGACACTGAAAAGATTCCACGCCTCTCGATTATGGTCCGTTCGTTAAAGTGGTACTGCCAATTGTACAAATCGATGAAGTGATACAATGTGAACAGAAGTAAGAAAGGTAATCCGAAAAAGGATAGGAACAATGCAAAGATACCGAATGGTACCACCAGCCAATATGACGGTTTGTATATGGCCATTAAATTGTCTGAGTATGTCATACGCATCTATCTTTAAATTTGTCACCCCATTTGTTCATCATGTACCGACAATATCGATACTTCTTAAATGGGCTATAGAGAAAATAAAAGAAGTAGTAGTCGATGACCCATTCAATACGCTTGAATAACTTTTTCATATGTCATACGCGTTTGTCAGTCTACATAACAATACTCCCTTGCTGAGACAATAACCTTAAGATTTGCGTAGCAAGTTTGGTCCGCTCTACTTACAGCCTGGAGCAGTTGGTTATTGACCACAGCCTCGACAAACCCGCCACCACGTAATACGTCATCTCTGTGCATCATCACAGATTGTATTATACGTATGACGTGCGGGTCAGAACTGTTCCACCTGCTTGCGTAATCTGTAGCCGCAGCAATATACTTCTCTTCCAATTCGGGGGTTAGTTCCTTTGTCATACTTTTATGCTTCAATTGGTTCTTCAACACTAACAGCCTCGTTCATTTTGACTAGACGTTCTTCGTTCTTCTGTATTACTTCTTCCATCTTGTCAGATATCTTTTTCTTGACCAAGGCCATGAAAATATCGTCACCCATCAGTTTGTGTATGACAGTTTTCTGAACCCGCTGAGATGACAGATCCAATTGTTTGTCATCCAGGTTCAAATCGCTTATTGGACATACCAATACCCTGACATCTTTTGTGTTGACATCCTTCCTGAAGAATGGACTCCTGGCGTAAATATAGTCACGAACAATCATAAGTTTTATATCCGTGATATTTTCTTTTGCCCTAAATTGCATGATCATCTCTTCGATGAGAGCAATCCTTTCCAATTTGCTCCGTTCCGCATTGATGTATGTTCGGTAATCCTTCATGAGCCTCTTCAGGATATTGGACGGTTTTTCGGGATTGTTACTGTCCAGGAATATGTCATAGGCCGAAAACTTTTCAGCCGAACCGACCAGATCCGCGAACACTGACTTCGTTGTCTTGTTAACTCTTGCCATTGTAAATCAAGTTTTTAGGGTTATTAACCGTGCTGAATAATGAATGAGCAACAAAGATAAACAGCATACAGCCATACAACCAACAAAAAGAATGTCAAATTTGCCACATTATTTTGTGCATTATCCTGGAGTGAAACTAGTAAGATCCGCCTGTTGGCTATCCGAATTTTACTAGTTCCGTAATACGATGGGGATGAAACTAGTAAAATTCGGGTGGGACGTATCGCCTCAGCTCCAAGATCCCGCTGTGGATGGGCAATAAAAAAAGCCCCTGGGTTCCCAAGGGCTTCGCATTAGTCTGCTGTGGTTTATGGCTTCACAATGAACTTCATATCGTTTGTGGGCTTATTCCTGACCTGCTTATATTTCAGCCCCACAATGACGTTCTTTTCATCTTTGAACCGAACGTCATACAAATCACCGTTTATTACCTTATAGCCGTTCCAAACTTCAGGGAGTTTATTTTCAAATACCATAGCCACACGAACATTGTTATCCAACATCTTCTTGCATATATCCCAATTATATCCATCGAATGAAAATGTAAGATCATAATTGTTATACTTTTTCATCAGATCAATCCTATTATCAACTTTGGTATAATCATAGAATTGTACATCAGGAAACAATTGCAATATGTTTTTCTTTTGTCCGTCAATTGTCATGTAGAATTGTTCGGGACTAATATCGGACGTATTATTCAAACGGATACTGAAATGATATCCCTGGGCTTCGACCTTTGCTTTGTACTTCTCAATTTCAGCCTTAAGCCATTGCATGAAAAATTCCCGATCTTCAAAAAACATTTTTGTTTTTTTGATACGGGCTTTATTGATATTGTTGCTGGTGTCGATGCGATTTTGTCCACTCTCATTCAAACAAACCAATCTGCATTCCGCATTTGATTTAGGACAAACATTATAACCAGACAACTTTGCAGGTGCCAAGTACAATGCATAAACCATTTCATTGTACTTCAAATTTTTCATGTGCTTCGAACTGGAATTGATCATTCCCATGTAGCTCAGGCCCGTTTGCTTCATTGCGTCACCGATGGTCTTGAATTGCATAGTAGTGTGTATTAGTTTATGCAAATATATAAATTATATTTGAATGCACAAAAAATATTTGTGATCCAGGGCGATGGTGAAGCCACATCCGAATTTTACTAGTTCCGCAAAAAGTGAAACTAGTAAAATTCGGGAGAAAGTGAAACTAGTAAAATTCGGACGCGGGGAACTCGACCTACTTGGCGGAAACAAAAAAGCTCCAGGGAAACCTGGAGCCAATCAACAAAAACCAACAATACCTATTTTGATCTGAATATCAGATTGTATAAGTTGAATATATTCCGATTCTTGATTGTTTCTTTTTCGTTCATCACTTCATCAATACTCACAGATGTATTGGTAAGTTTCCATCTCTTCTTATCCTTTGATTCCCAACGCTCAAACATACCACCATCATTAATAATAAATTTAATATGTTTCTTGGCCTTCTTATCGGTGAGGTTAACCGTTTCTGCTGTGTTCATTGCATATGATTATATTACAAAGATATCCACAATCAATGATAATAAAAATATTTGGTAATAAAGATATTAACATTTATAAATAAAAATGGGGATATCTTTCGATACCCCCATTGTGAACAATTTGTGGTTCTTGATCAGCCGACCATCACTTCTTCAATCAGTTGTCCGTTCTTCGAATAACCTCTCCTGACAATGTAGGATGGTTGCAAATCTGATGGTTCGTGTCTTTTCATTCTGTTCTCAGCCTCAGGCAGTGATGCAACCTGAAAATATTCACCATACAGAACGACACCGAATTCAATCCTATGTACCATATCAGTTTTTCAGTTTTTTGATTTTGGCCGTGGTTGCATCATATGTGAGTTGGCTGTACACCCTGATTTCGGAATTGTACGCTTTCAGTTCATAGACATCCTTGGCGATTTCGTAAGCCCTATCGTATAGCCACTGTGTGGCATCGACCTTGGTATCGAATTCCTGTTTGAAGGTGAATGTACCATCTGGATTCTTTTTAATCCCTGAGCCACAAAGTTTCTTGATTTTGGCTTTTTCGGGGGCTGTGCAAACGATTGCTACTTTCATTTTATTTCTGATTAATGGGTTTTAGATTCCTGGGTTTCGATTATGGTTGTGAATATTAATGTATCCACTTCAAGCGCATGAGTTTCAATATCATTGGACATTGATTTAAGAACGCCAACCATTTCGTCATGGGTCATGACAATTTTGGATTCATCGTCATTGATTTCGCCATTGATTTCTTCGATGTTTCTTTTAACATCTTCAACACCAATAAGCAAATCTGTAACAAATCCGCGTGATTTTAGTTCACGGATTAATTCCTGGGTAGATATATTTTTCAGTTCCATTCGTCATCATTATCGTTGTCATCTTCATCATTGTAAAAAAAGCCTTGGTCAGGACATGAATTGGGAATTTCATTCCTCCATACCCAGTTCGGGTCTTCGGACAAATTCGGGTGCTTGACATTCGGGTTTTTACCATCTCCGTGGTCATCAGCAAATGCCATATAGATACCTTCAGACCTATTACCTGAACCACCATTCATTTCGGATAGGAGTGAGTAGTAATCTTTGCCACCGAAGACACCATAGCCCTCGTAATTGGCGGATGTCCATCTGTTCCCTTTGTCATCCGTCATGGTAACGGGAAAAGTTTTGCGACTTGAATAACTGTTTGCGATGGACTTGTCTGTGTCTTGTGTCATCCAACTGAAAAATCCCATGTGATGTATGTTTTAGAATGTAAAAGTATAACTATTATATCAGATTACCAAAATTTATTCGGGATATTTGTTTTTGAAAATAACTTCAATATCAACTTTTTTGAAATGTTCGATGATGTCAGCTTCACGTTCTTCGTTTGATAAACTGTCGTCATCGTTTATGTCTATAGCTTCTTGAGAAAACACACTACCATCATATACTTCATCACGAGAATTTCTCGATACCAACAATTCAATTTTTGTGAAATCTTTGATATTCAAATTTTCTGGTGAACCCACATCAAGTAATACGTTGTTTCGTATCCCACCAATTTTTCTACAATAGAAACCAAGACAACAGGAATACCCCATATCATTATACAAAGATGTGGGACCTTTTAGTCTTCTAAGTTCAACTGAATCACCACCAGTTCTCCATTTCTTTCGGTCGATAATAAGTTGTTGCATTTTATTCGGGATATTGGTTAATAAATTTTACATCATAACCATGTATCATAAAAAGCTTATGGATTCTTTCTTCTCTGGCTTCATTAGATATGTAATCACTATCGTTGATTGATATTGCAGTTTCAACCCATGGTTTATTGTGTCCATCGTCAGCAATCAAATTTGAACCCCTTGTATTATCAACAAGTTGAGAAGGATTAGGTACACCCAAAATTTCATCGGTTGTCCTATTCTCAATTTGATTACAAAAGAATCCCAAACAACACATGAAACCTTTTGAATTCAAAAGTAAAGTATCCCCATACTTACGATTGAAGTCAGCACCACCAGTTCTCCATTTGCTTCGGTCGATTACAAATTGTTGCATTTCAATTCAGTTTAATCGTTGTCAAATAAAACGGTTTCCTCGGACAAATCCACGATGAACTTCTCACCAGTTTCCTCGTCCTGGGCATCGTAAATGAATGTGTTGCCATTACGCATTAAAAGTTCACAGGCTTTCTTAACAGCATCCAATGGGCTGTCTGCAACTTGAGAATCAAGTGTTATCGTTACGGTATATATTTTCTTTTTCATTTCAATTTATTTTTCTCGGTTATTAACAACGTCATCAATTTTCATTGAAATGTCATCCCAGGCTAAACCATAATTGGCATCGTGGTTTTCTTCGATGTCTGACATGATGAAGTAAATTTCATCATCAGTCAGGGTTACATCATTTTCTTGTGCCACCTTCAGGATATCATCCTTGTGCCAAAGAACGCGGAGATACCCTCTGTTTTGGAGTTCCTCTATCAATTGGTCGTCAGAAAAATTCTTCAGTTCCATGTGTTATGTGTTTTAGAGTATAAAGGTAATACATTTATAACTTATCACCAAGTTTTGGGATATTTTTCTAAAATCTTTTCTTCATACAATTCACCACCCCCATTATTCAACACATCTTCCCACCAACGGATACGATAATTCAAACGAGGCACAGCGAACTTTTCAATATCATCATCGTGGATATAGAAGAACAAATCATTCCTTCCACCAGTATCGGGAACACCTGGAGTTGGAAGTGTTACCACTTCTTCAGAATATAACCCCCTAACATCGAAGGTATCTTTCAACCATTCAATAAATTCCTCTTTATGGTTTTCACCAACAATAACACCATGCAACACACAGAGTTGTTTATAATTGTGATTTTTTTTCATCTTATTTTATTTTTCGAGATTTTGAACAATATCAGCAACGGCACACAATACTTCTGTAACCAATTCATTTTCGGTGAATTGTCTTTCATCCATATCTTCACGAACTTCGATACCGACAAAACTTAATTTGTTTTCGTCAATATTGATTTTGACAATCGCATATTCAATATACTGGTCATGTCTATCAATACGGAATGCCCTGGGCAAATCATAGAACTCTTCCGTTATCTCTTCACCCTCATAGGATGCTGGGTCAACGATTTCGTAGTTTGTCCCGCGTTTTTTCAATACCTTTGTTATATAGGAAATAGCTTTCTTCCTAATATCTTCTTGTTTTTCGGTAAATGATTTCATCGTGTGTGTTTTAGAATATAAAGGTAATACATTTATAAATTGATACCAAATTTATTATTTTTTCTTTTTTGTTTTTTGCAACTTTTCAATTTCCTTATCAAGTTTTTGAATTCTGTCAACAATATTGTTTACTTCTTTCATAGCTCCCTTGAACATTTTTCGAACGTCCTTTCTTTCTTGGATTAAATCGTCAACTGTCGGCTTGTGTTGTTTGAGTGCCATTGTGTTTGTTTTAGAGTATAAAGGTAATACATTTATATTTCACCACCAAAAACTTCTTCTTCTTTCATGCCATTGTCTATGGCTGTATCCTGAAAACTGTCAATGAAGTTGATTAGCCCCTCGATGTCCTCGACCTGGGTCGGATGCAATCCACCTTTGTCCAGAATGTTTAACAGGGTCATTTTCTGATTTTTCAATTCGATAAAATCAGTTCTTTCGAAAAATTCGGAATGTGTCATACGCGTTGTTGTATCGCTTCCACAAATAACGCATTGATGGTCAACAGCTGGGCTTGATGTTTCACAAGCCCAACAATGTTCGTACTTCAAACCATGTTTGTTTGCGACATCAAAAGCTGCCGCTTGGCCATGTTTGTCATATGTCTTTCTGATTTTGTCCAATATCTTTCTCATTTGATTATGTTGATAGTATTAATAAAAATCGTACCTGGACACCTTAAAGCCATAACCCACTTCAGCCAGTTTCTTGTTCACCAATTCTTGGATGTGCCAACCTGGTTCGCTGTCATTGATTTCACCGTGCTTCTCTGCGACCTTCTCAATGCCATCACGGATGTGCTTATAGACATCTTCCTCGGTGAGCCTGGTCTTGCCCTCAATCTTCTTGTACAACTTCTTCACGAGGCTCTGACAGGCTTTGTTCCCAGCAGCGGAGAACATTTCGAAATTGTACTTTTCCAAGTTTACCATTGTGTATGTGTTTTAGAATGTAAAACTATAAAGTTATTTTTATTATACCAAAAACTTTTCACGTTTTTTCTTGAATGTGTTTTTGTACTTCTGTCCTTCAACCACTTCATCCAACTTTATCAATACGTCCATCACAGCCATAAGACCATTGAATTGGTCTTCCATGATTTCTTGTTCGGTGTGTTCGTCATATTCATAACGTTTTATTTCAGTGTTGTTCTCAAATGCCATCTCCACTTGAGCAAGTTCATACCATCTGTAACCTGTAAGATTAAAGATTTTTTGACGATAGTATTTTACACTTCCATTATCTTTTAACTTGAATATTCTTTGTCCAGTAGGACTGGTAAGAAAAAGATATTTCCACCAATCATTTTCAACATCACAATGAAATTGACCAATATGTAATTTTTCAACTTTGCCGCCCATAGCATCTGCAACTATATTCCCCACAGCACAAGCCCTGCAGGCTCCAGATGCAAGGGTGTCATGCATGAACGCATTATAAAGTGCGTTATATGCCTTTTCAAATCTCTGTGTCATTGTGTATGTGTTTTAGGATATAAAGGTAATACGTTTATACAATATAGCCAAATTAAATTTTGAAAGGTAAATTTGTATTTAGAATTGTTTTCCCATCAGCTTTTAGTGTCATACAAGTTTGGCGAATAGCTTCAACAAATTTTTCCACTTTGAACAAATCGCTCAATAACATAACCTTTCCACCCAATTTGAACGTCATAACCGAAAACCCATTTTCTTCTTCTATGCAAATGCCTTTGAGCATAGCTTTTTCCAATTTTTTCTTCAAATCCTTTTTGCTCTTTTCCTTCAGCCAATCTTCAAAAAGCATATCTACAAGATTTTCCAAATTGGAATCAACCATTAAGCCCCCGAAATCTATTGGGGGCAATGACTTGCAATAATCCTCAACTTCATTCCGATTCTCAACGTGGACATATGTATTTCCACCATGTCCATCATTCTTGCAGTAACCTGCTTTCTTTCCGTTCACATATACATCAGCACGGAAGCAGTTTGTTTCTTCAGATGCGAAATCGGAGAACTTAACATTTTTCAATTCGATTTTCATGGCTCTTGTTTTTTTTTTTGTTTCAGCAAATATACAACTTTTATTCACATACAAAAAAATTTTTTCAAAGCAGGATCAGATGCAGGCCCAGGGCGACGGTGAAGCCAGGACCGAATTTTACTAGTTTCAGAATTTTATAAAAGTGAAACTAGTAAAATTCGAGAGGATCTGCCGCTGTCCCTGGCGGAATTCTGGGGCCACAATCAGGGAAATAAAAAACCCCCAACATGGAAATGTCGGGGGGTGTTCTACTTGCCAAATTAAAACAACACACACAATTAACTTTCTGCTACCAACAGTTTCAAATATTCACTCTCGGTTAAATGTCTTTCAGAACAACGAATGGCATCCTTTTTCTCCTTAATCAGAATACAATCACCCTGACGAACAATCTTCTCTATGCTACCTTTGGCAATGTCCGTTTGGATTGTCCATGCGATGGCTTGGATGGCGTTTATCTTCTCACCATAGTTCTCACTACTCGAAACATAATGCACATCGTTATTGGTAGTATAAACGCTTTGAGCGTCAATCCACAGAAGATACTCCCTATCGGTTGATGTGTCCTTGAATCGGAGATAATTCAGGAATCCATTGTTTCTGTTTCCTCTGTTGTCATTAACACCCAATGCAGCCGAATGAACTTGGTAAAGTTCGTAGGTATCCTTAAATTTCTTTTCAATCATTTTACCATCATCACCAACCCATGTTGTTTTCTTTTTGATTGTTTTTGAATCAATCAATTCAGCATTGATTTCCTTTACAACCTTTTCGATACCCAAAGATGATATGGCAATCCTTCTGTCCTCCACGTTATCAAAACGGGATATCACATCAGCAAAGGTTATGGGTTTGATATCATCCCAAAATTCCTTCAGTTCCTCAAATGGGGATTCGTTGAATCTTGTTTTCAGCAAACGACATCCCATGTCATACGAAAATGTCCGATTTTCAATAATGATTTCCATGTGTGTATTTTTTATTCGGGTTTGAACATATAGAACCACCTTGTGATGTTGATTTCGATTTCATCCCCACCATCCACAATAACTTCAAATCTGTACGCAGCATCAATATCAAAATCGAAACCATCCCATTCGTCATACGAATATGCAATATCGGAAAGTTTTTCGGATAGTTTTGCTCTAATATCTATTTCAGCATCATTCAGCAAACAGATTCCATTGTAAGCGTAAAAGGTTTCTTGGTCATCACCACCTTCAATCCGTGTTACTTTGGATTTCAGAAATGTTTTTTCTTCTTCCGTTAAATCCAATTTAACGAATTTTGTTACAGATTCGTGCCATTCTGATTCGGCTGACTTTGAATAATCAAAGGAAGGTTCATCATCATCTTCATTCAGCGTGATTTCAACCGTACCAGCCTCACCAATGTAATGACCATCGGATGTTTCATAGAAATCAACTCTTCTGAAAACCTCGTCTTCAAAAAAGTTATGCAATTCTGAACTTTCGATAGTAGTCAATTTACCATCTTCCACTTTATTGAACTCAAAGGAATAATCACCCATGTCATCACCACCGCAACTGAATGGCATGGAGCATGATGTAATACCCAACCTTTTCCATTCTTGGATAGCATCTTGTTCGGTTTCAATGTTGATTTTAGTTGCCACAACCTTGCTCATGTAATTTTTGATTTAATTGGTGAACTATATTTTGTGCTTCTTCGCTCTCCAGCACCTTCACTCCATTGTTCATCCACGGCTGAACTTGTAGATGTTGCAGGTAGTCCTGTGGTGTGGGGACAAACTTCATCCGAAAGTCCTCCGCAATGTGCAGCATGGCAATGTCCACCACATCAACAGATTTACCATCCGAATTTGTAATATTGTAACCGAAAATCTTGGGCATGATGTGATACGCAAACCATGTGTTATGCGTTAATAACCTTGCCGAATTGTTGTTCATCATTGCTTTGGGTGAATCAATCATTTCGTGCAAAGGAAGGTAATCTTCCACCTTACCACCCCATCTTTTTACAGATGACTTTGAATGAATAAGAGGGTTTGCCATTGTGTGTTGTTTATGCAAATATACAAATAATTCTATTATATACAAAAATAAAAAATTGGGGGCAGAATAATTCCACCCCCAAATTGGGTTAATCCCATACCCTGGACACTCTGTTCTCAAAGGGATTGAACTCGACCTGCTTACCCATTGACCAATTACCCTTGTCAACACCAAGAGCCTTGTGTTCAGCAAACTGACCACTGGGTGTTTCGTGCCTTAATACGGAATCCTTGTCAACCACCAACCTTGTGTACTCGTCTGCTTCTGTGTCAACAGCGAAATCACCATACAATGTGTGTTGGTTGATTCCTTCACCCTTCAATAGGGTGTGCTTGTTCATCTTTTTCATGTGCGTTATTGTTTGAGATGTAAAGTTATATAAATTATATATCACAACAAAATATTTTTCTGTGCAGGATCAGGCCCACGAGACGGTGAAGCAACACCCGAATTTTACTAGTTTCACTTTTATGATTCTGAAACTAGTAAAATTCGGTTCGGGCGTACAGCCCTGGAATCAGGGGCCTGCTGTCGTCATACAATAAAAAAACCCCAACCTTTCGGTCGGGGCTGTCACAAACCATCCGAGTAAATGTTAAAAGTCTTTTTGAAATTCTTCAGTCAGCACTTCTTTCGTCAATACGTTTTTTTCGGATAGATGCAACAATAATTCCTTTCTGCAAATGAACCAACCCATTGCAAAGCCAGCGATGACACAAACAAGACCAAATATGATTATCATGGTATCAGCGTTTCATTGATTAGGGTAACTTCTTCATCGGTCAGATTATCAACAAAGGATTGCCTCTCCATCGCATTTTTAAGCGTCTCCAGGGTGGTTCTATCCCAAACGATTATACCATTCATCAGATCCAATGTACCGCCTTGTTTCAGCCTTACTTTCGTTTCTATGAACATTTTTATATGATTTAAGATAACAAATAATTTTTGTCTTTTTTGAATTTCAGATGAATACATTCATCCATCGTCAACCCAACAAATTCCCTTGGTGTGAATGAAATTTCGTCAGGATAGTAATCGAACAAAAAATGTTCGGTTTTATCCTCCAATGTTACATACACCTTTGGCATTGGATCAGAAAACTTCTTTGGCTTTTCGGTGATTCTTGCAGATACGACCTTCATACAAATTTATATTATAATTGGCAATGGTAATACCCCCAGCACTTTTGGCACTGGGGGTTATTTGTGATGGGTTAGTTATCCACTTCGGACATCTTTTCAACCGATTCTTTGATGCTATGTATGATGTCATTCAGCATCTCGGACTCATTAAGGTCAACACCATCAAGATCAATTTCCTTGCCACTGATATTGAAATCAAAATCGGAAACGTACTCCATGATGTTGTTGGCGATTTGGCTCAATACACCATTGGCAATTTTTCTGATTTGCTTTTCCGTTAGGATAACAGTTTCCTCTTGGGCGGCTTCTTTCAATTGGGCCAACTCGGTTTCCATGTTGGCAATCTTGGTCATGATTTCATTCTTGTTCATAGCGTGTTTTTTAATTGTTATGCAAATATAAAACTTATTTTCTAATTGGCAAAATTATTTTTTTAATAAAATGTTAAATACCTATAAGATCCATAACGTAGTCAGGTTCCAGCCCATATTCATATAGGACTTCTTCAGGATCCTCATTATGTTCGATAACGCGATTCCGCATCTCTTTAACAAGATCCATCGCTTCTTCTACATTCTCGGCTTGTTCTGATCTGATTAAGGCATTAATTAGTGTCATGGTATAGTGTTTTAGTTATGCAAATATACAACTTTTATTTACATACCAAACTTTTTTTTGAAAAATTTTTTTGGCCCAGGAGACGGTAAAACCACAACCGAATTTTACTAGTTTCAGAA
>JACCDX010302996.1_pt1 | contig 12800 bp, 10 predicted proteins | sample 7449681 | NCBI WGS metagenome assembly JACCDX01 (sample SAMN15323450, study PRJNA562643) | freshwater metagenome | isolation source: river surface water | place: USA:Blue River Watershed | collected 2017-08-18
GCCCTAAATTAACTAAATAAGAATAAACGGGTAAATGTTTTACACTCCATTTCATTTTCTGTAATTTTGCACGAATTTTTAAATTAAAATATGCTACGCACACACACAAACGGCGAATTGCGCATGGGTCATGTAGGCCAAAAGGTCACTCTATGTGGTTGGATTCAAAAGACGCGCGATAAAGGAGGGATGATTTGGGTTGACTTACGTGACCGGTATGGGATCACGCAGCTGATGCTTGAGGAAGGTAAATCTACACCCGAGGCATTGCAAATTGCGCGTGGTTTAGGTCGGGAATTTGTGGTGGAGGCGAAAGGTGTGGTGGTAGAGCGTTTAGCAAAAAATGATAAGCTAGCTACTGGAGATATTGAAATTAAGGTGACGGAAATTCGTGTATTAAATACTGCGAAATTACCTCCGTTTTTAATTGAAGATGAGACGGATGGTGGGGATGATATTCGAATGAAATACCGGTATTTGGATTTGCGTCGCACGCCAATCCGTGAAAGTTTGCGCTTGCGTCATCAAGTAGGTCGCGAGGTGCGAAACTATTTAGATAAGCAAGATTTTATTGAGGTGGAGACACCAGTTTTGATTAAATCGACACCAGAAGGAGCTCGTGATTTTGTGGTGCCTTCACGAATGAACCCAGGTGAATTTTATGCTTTGCCGCAATCTCCGCAAACATTTAAGCAGTTATTGATGGTATCCGGTTTCGACCGTTACTATCAAATTGTAAAGTGTTTTCGTGATGAAGATTTGCGTGCGGATCGTCAGCCTGAGTTTACGCAGATTGACTGTGAGATGTCATTCGTGGAGCAGGAGGATATATTGAATATGTTTGAAGGCTTGATTCGTCATTTATTTTCAGCTGTAAAAGGATTGGATATCGGTGAGGTGCCACGCATGACGTATGCGGATGCGATGAAATATTATGGTTCAGATAAGCCAGATATTCGTTTTGACATGAAATTTGTGGAGTTGAAAGGTGAGGGGGTAGATTTGACTTCGGGAAAGGATTTTCAGGTATTTGATGCGGCGAATACCGTGGTAGGTATTTGTGTCAAAGGTGCTGCGGAGTATACGCGTAAGCAGTTAGATGAATTAACTGATTTTGTTCGTCGGCCACAGATCGGCGCGAAAGGTTTAATCTATGCACGTGTTCAGCCGGATGGTATCGTAAAATCCTCGGTGGATAAGTTTTATTCAGAGGCCGACTTGGCAACTTGGGCTACGGCCTTTGATGCAGCGCCGGGCGACTTGATTTTAGTGCTATCAGGTGACGGAGATAAGGTGCGTAAGCAGCTGAATGAATTGCGTTTAGAGATGGGAAATCGTATGGGATTGCGTGATCCAAATAATTATAAGGTTCACTGGGTGGTTGATTTTCCTTTGTTGGAATACGGCGAAGAGGAGGACCGTTGGTTCGCGATGCACCATCCATTTACAAGTCCAAAGCCTGAAGATATCGCCTTGATGGAAGCTGGTGAATTGGGGAAAGTTCGTGCCAATGCCTACGATTTAGTCGTGAATGGCGTGGAAGTGGGTGGAGGTTCAATCCGGATATTCCAAAAAGATTTGCAATCAAAAATGTTTAAGGTTTTAGGTTTCACGGAAGAAGAAGCGCAAGCGCAATTCGGATTCTTGTTAGACGCTTTTGAATATGGTGCACCTCCACATGGTGGATTGGCATTTGGGTTCGACCGCTTGTGCTCGTTATTCGGAGGTACGGAATCGATTCGTGATTACATTGCCTTTCCTAAGAATAATGCGGGTCGCGATGTCATGATTGACTCGCCTTCGCCATTAGCGCAAGCGCAATTAGATGAGTTGAAGATTAAGACGACCGTTTAAGTACGTCGAGGATACATGTAAAAAGGGGGCTGCTACGCGACCCCCTTTTTTTGATTAAAAATCGTAATGGAAAACGGGGCTCGTCCACTCGCCCGCATTGATATTGATGACTTCTTTAATTTCGCCGTGGTGAATATCGAATACCCAGCCGTGAAGATGTGGTAGCTTGCGCGTTGCCCAAGCTTTCTGCACAATCGTCGTTTTTGCTAAATTTTGAATTTGCTCGGCCACATTCATTTCGACTAGTTTATTGAAACGAAGCTGCTCATCTTCAATGCTTTGAAGCTCTTTGAAGTTCTTCTCATAAACCTCTTTAATGTTGCGAAGCCACTTATTAATAAGTCCAAAATCTTGATTCGTCATGGCCGCTTTGACTCCGCCGCAATTATAATGTCCACAAACAATAATGTGTTTTACCTCAAGGACCTCCACGGCATATTGTAAGACGGAGAGTAAGTTAATATCCGTATGCACAACCATATTTGCCACATTGCGGTGGACGAAAATGTCGCCTGGGTCAGCATGTGTAATTTCCTCTGCCGGAACCCGGCTATCTGCACAACCAATCCACAGGAATAAGGGATTTTGGTCTTTGGATAGATTGTCAAAGTAGCTTTTATCGAGCTCTAGGCGTTCACTCGCCCAAGCTTTATTGCTTAGCAATAGTTTTTTATATTCGTTCATAGTTATTTCTTTTTTAAATCTGCTTCGATCCCTCTTTCGTGGGCGCTAGCGATAAATTCTTCAATAAGTTGCTTAATGTCATGATCCATAAAATGGACCTTGGATACATCGATGAATACTTCTGAGCCTGTCGGGATGATTCGAAGTGCTTCCTTTAATGCCATTTTATGCAAGAAGGTGACATCTTTTTGAAATTTGATTAACACCTCATTATCTTTTTTATAGACAGAAAAAACAGACGAGTAATTGGTTGCTACGACAAAAATTAGGCCAACGAGCGTACCGATGAAAATTCCCCAGAGTAGATCTACCCCAACGACAATCAAAATGGTGACTAGAAAGGGGGTCCACTGTTTCCATCCTTCTGCAAAAACCTTTTTGAACTCTTTTGGGTGGGCTAATTTATACCCGGTATAGAGTAAAATGCTGGCGAGACAGGCCAATGGAATTTTATTCAAATAAAGCGGTAGTGCGAGTACGGCAACGAGTAATAATACGCCATGCGTAAAGCTCGAAATTCGTGTTTTTCCGCCCGAGTAAATATTCGTAGAAGAACGAACGATGACCGATGTAATAGGTAAACCACCCAATAAACCACTTGAAATATTACCAACTCCCTGGGCAATTAATTCGCGATCTGCTGATGCAATTCGTTTTTGAGGATCCAAGGCTTCGGTGGCTTCTAACGAAAGTAAACTTTCCAATGAAGCAACTATAGCGAGCGTAATAGCTACCGTGTAAACCTTCGGTTGCGAAAGAAAGCTCCAGTCCGGACTACTAATTCCAGAGGCAATCGCCCCCGCAGATTCGAATATAGGCAGATTAACCATGTGATCAGTAGAATCACCTAAATACCACGCAGGCATTTGGTATAGAAAAAATGCATTGAGGCCGACGCCCGCAAGAACGACAAAAAGAGATGCTGGCAACGCGTTTAGCACGTTGATTTTTTCACCCAAGGCTGTCCAAGAAAACAAAAGGATTAAGCCTGTTACTGAAATAATGAGCGCACCCATTTTTATCTCTAAAATAGATTTCCCGAGTTCCGTAAATGTATTTTGACCGTCTGATATCTGTGAAAATTCAAAATCGCCTATAAAATCTAAGTCGTCACCAAAGGCATGTGGTATTTGTTTTAAAATGATCACAATTCCAATGGCAACGAGCATGCCTCGAATCACGGAAGATGGAAAGAATCCACCAATTTTGCCCATTTTGACAACGCCTAAAATTATTTGAATGATTCCGGCAAGAATGACAGCCACCAGAAAACCAGAGAAACTCTGCAAGTCTGTTATGGCATTTGCCACGATGATTGTTAGTCCAGCAGCAGGTCCACTAACGGACAATTCGGAGCCAGATATTAAGGATACGATAATGCCGCCCACGATTCCAGCGACTAATCCAGCCATCATCGGAGCGCCCGATGCAAGGGCTATTCCTAAGCAAAGGGGAAGTGCGACCAGAAATACGGAAATACCGGCTTTCCAATCCCCCTTTAGAAAGGACTGTATGTATTGATTCATATAGATATATTTAATTAATGAAAAATTAGTTGGAGTCAATTCCGCCAGTCGGGAGGGGGAACGATTGGATTGACGTGGCCAACTGACTCGCCTACAATATAAAATTTATCTGAAAGTCTTTCATCTAGCCAAATTGGAATAAGGGTATATGCCCACGATATCAAGGACACATTTGGGGAATCCTCATCTTCGTCGGCCAACTCATCTCCTTCGTCCCGATTTTCTTGTGTTGGATTTTCTGGTTTAGAATGATGTTCCGTTTGTGTATTTAAATGTACAGTTGACATGACAGCAGGAATCGCACTAGCAGGTGATTGCCAAGCGCAAAGGAGACAAACCCAGAAAATGAGTAGTGTCCGCATTAGTCGAATTTTGTTTTCGTTTGACTGGTTATTTTTCCTTTTTCATCACGCTCTTGTACGATAATAGGCTCAATTTCTTCAAATTTATCTTTGCCGTATCGCAGTTCTTTTTTAAGACGTCCGCCACTGCCAAATTCGTAAAATTCGCGCCATCGTCCAATGCGTACCCCCTCATCTAATTTTCCCTCCAAGGCCAAATTCCCCGACGGGTAAAACAACAAATACTGTCCTGTTGACTTTCCGTAAACGAATGGAATGACTTCTTTGATTTTGAGCTTTGCCGCATCAAAATAACTTATGTTAGAACCTGCAGGAAACCCGCGATCAAAATAAATTTTCGATAGAAGTATTCCTTCCAAATCGTACGTTTCCCAGCGGCCATCCTTAGCACCCATGTAAAAATTGCCCTCTTCCACGACCATTTGGTTAACAATTTTCCGATATGGACCGTGACAGATTTGCGCGCGTTGGTTCTCCTTCAACGGCGTATTGACGATACGAGATTGTCCGGGGTCATACCACCAAATTTCTTGGACATAAGGACTTACGGCTTCATCTTCCACATATTTGACGACATTAAATTCCTCCAGTGTAGCTCTTCCGCCATTACCATAATTGCCTACACGACGCTCCGTTTTTGTCCCTTCATATTCGTCTTTGGGCAACACTTTCTTTTTTAGACGCCGGGCAGTCATGCTAGCTTTTAAGCTCACATCATCCCAAATCGCCTGACTTTCATTTTTGATATTTTTGGCTGATTCTAGACTTTGCTCTAGTCCTGTGCTGAGCCGACCGCCAAATAAGCCTCCTGCTTTTTTTGTGGTATCGGTGACAGGTTTTGTAGTTGAAAAAATGGATTTGTCTTGTGCTTCACCGCGGAAGCAAATGAATACTAATAGAGAGAAAATTAATCCATTAAATTTCATAGGTATGGAACGATGAACGTCCAAAAAAATTTCTCAAAAATAGGAATTTAAATGTATCCCTCCGGTAGTTTGTGTATTTTTGTAACGTTTTTTATTACGAGAAGCTAAATAATCAAATTGCACATTGGAAAAGCACGCAAAAATATATGTCGCTGGACATCGAGGGATGGTCGGTTCTGCCATTGTTCGTTCCCTTCAAAAAAATGGATATACGAATCTGGTGGTAAGAACTTCTCAAGAGCTTGATTTGCGAAGCCAACAAGCCGTTGCCGATTTTTTTGCAAGTGAAAAACCAGCGTATGTTTTTTTGGCGGCAGCTAAAGTGGGAGGGATCGTTGCGAATAATACCTATCGCGCTGACTTCCTTTATGAAAATCTTGCGATTCAAAACAATGTCATTCACGCCGCTTTTGTGAATCAGGTGACTAAATTGATGTTTCTTGGGTCGTCCTGCATTTATCCTAAATTAGCCCCGCAACCACTCAAAGAATCTTATTTATTGACAGGCCTCTTAGAGTCGACAAACGAACCCTATGCGATCGCAAAAATCGCAGGGATTAAGATGTGTGAAGCCTACCGGGCCCAATATGGGTGTAATTATATCTCGGTCATGCCTACGAATTTATATGGCCCTAATGATAACTACGATCTACAAAACTCACATGTTTTACCTGCCATGATTCGCAAGTTTCATGAAGCAAAAGTGCGAGGTGACCAATCGATGGAATTGTGGGGGACAGGTTCTCCCATGCGCGAATTCTTATATGCAGATGATTTAGCCGAGGCGTGTTTGTTTCTTATGGAAACCTATAATGAGGCGGAATTGGTGAATATTGGCACGGGTGTAGATGTGACAATTAAAGAATTGGCAGAAACCGTACAAAAGATCGTTGGCTTTACAGGCGAGATCAAATGGGATACCAATCGCCCAGATGGCACGCCACGTAAACTAATGGATGTCAGCAAGTTACATGGCCTAGGATGGAAACATCGGACTGAATTATCTGATGGAATTCAGTTAGCCTATCAAGACTTCTTGGCCAATGTCACTATTCGTAAATAATGGAAAAAGAGCAGGATTGGTTTAGTACCTGGTTTGATTCTCCCTATTACCATATGCTCTATGCGGAGCGCAATGAAGCAGAAGCCGCATCATTTATTCAAGCACTTCAACAGCGTTTGCAAATCCCCCCAAATGCCTTGGTACTCGATGCTGCCTGCGGGAAAGGCCGGCATGCGAAAACACTCCAGCTATTAGGACTTAAGGTTGACGCGTTTGATTTGTCACCCCAAAATATTCAGGCTGCGAATACATTAGCCTCTGAAAATTTAAGCTTTTTTGTGCACGATATTCGCGTCCGAGTACCTAAGCATGGTGCGTATGATGTTGTTTTTAACTTCTTTACCAGCTTCGGTTATTTTGATCAAGCAGCTGATAATTTATTAGCCTTTCAAACCTTCGCTGATGCATTAAAGCCAGGTGGAATTTTAGTCATGGATTTTTTCAACCCTACCTATGTGCTAGCCAATTTGGTGCGGGAGGAAGTTGTTGCGCGTGGGGGGATATCGTTTGAAATTAAGCGTTGGGAGGCCAACGGCTTTTTGCATAAGTCCATTGTGTTTTCCGATCAAGGCAAAGATTTTCAGTTTATGGAAAAAGTGGAATTGATTGGTAAACAGGACTTTATCGCGTATGCGGCACAGTCTGGATTAAGTTTAGTAGATTTATTGGGCGATTATTCGCTGGCGCAATTCGACGAAAAAACCTCACCGCGAATGGTATTTATTTGGGTGAAAAAATAAAAAGTATGGATACTTTTCAAGCCCTTTGGACAACAGAATCCAGCGAAGGGGTATTTACTACCTCAATGCAATCATTGCCTTTTGAGATCTTGGGCAATCAGGAAGTGCTTATTCGAGTTAACTATTCTTCACTTAATTATAAGGATGCACTTTCTGCCTCAGGCCACCGTGGAATAACGCGAGATTTTCCGCATATACCTGGAATTGATGCTGCAGGAGTCGTGGTGTCAGATCAGCGTGGGATTTTTCATCCGGGAGATGAGGTCATAGTTACCGGCTTCGATCAAGGGATGAATAGTCACGGCGGGCTATCTGAGTATATTTCAGTTCCTGGTGCCTGGGTGATTGCGATGCCTAGTGGCCTTACGGTACGTTCGGCCATGCAATTAGGGACGGCAGGATTAACGGTCGGTTTAGCCATTCAAGCATTATTAGCCAATGGCCTCAGTCCAAATTCTGGTGAAATTCTTGTCACGGGAGCAACTGGAGGAGTTGGCATGATTGCCGTAACATTGTTGGCAAAACTGCAATTTAATGTGGTTGCCATGTGCGGAAAACCGGAATTGGATGAGAAATTGATGGAGCTGGGGGCAAAACGAATTGTGCGCCGACAAGAATTTTTGGCGGAGAAGCCGCGCGCGTTGTATCCCATGCAATTTGCTGGGGCTATTGATGTGCTTGGGGGAGATGTACTCGTAAAATTGTTGAAGAGTTTATCTTATGATGGCGTAGTGGCTGCATGTGGTATGGCATCAGGTGTCGATTTACCACTGCAGGTTTATCCATTTATCCTGCGCGGTACGCGGTTGATTGGGATTTATTCTGCGGATGCCCCGTTAACACGTAAGCAAGAAATTTGGCAATTATTAGGGTCTGAGTGGGTAGTACCTATAGAAGACTTATCTAATGAAATTACATTAGAGGAAGCCCCTAAAATCTTGGATGATTTCTTGGCCAATCGTTCCTCTGGACGCTATGTCATTAAAATTTAATGAATTTGATCGGTTTTTGATCGGGTATTCCTTCGAATTGAATAAAATAAGTGCCACTAGGTAAACCTCTCAAATCAATTAAATCGGCGTTTAATGGCTTTTCCATCCAGCATTTTCCCGTTAGGTCTATGATGGAGATACGCGCTGAAATTGATTTCCATTTATCAGGAATTCCGAGTTGAATTCCGCTTTGAGTTGGATTTGGGAATGCCGTGATTTGATAAAATGGATTCTCAATTTCTTTCCCCAAAATGCTAATAAATAATTTATCCGATGTGGCTAGACATCCATTTGAATCGATCAATTGGATTTTGTAGGCACCTGATTGCGTAGGGAGGTATTTGGGTTCTGTGGCTCCTGGAATTTTTGTTTCCTCTAAATACCATTGCATATTCGTGCCCTCTGTCGAGTTTAAAAAACCATCTCTATAGGAAATAAGCGGTGATACTGGATTGGTCACAGTCAAATTAAAGGCATTGGAAAGTGTTGGACACACCCCACCGAAACTTGCTGAAACTTGATAAGATCCACTTTTTGTCACAACAATGCTTTTGCTATTTTGGCCGCTAGGCGATCCATTAACTTGCCATGAGAAATCTGCGAGGTCATTGGTAATCGCTGTAATCGTTTCACTGTTGCCATTGCATATCGTTTTGCTTCCTGATTTATCTAGGCTGATTGTCGGTGCTTTTTGTTGGCTCACAGGAACTTTTATCCGTGGACTTGGGCACCCCAATGAATTAAACTTCATATCATATAAGTAGTAATACCCTGACGCAATTGGAGATCCATTAAACAAGGAGCCAGTCATGGATAAAATATGCGGAATCGTATACGGATACCCTAAGTTGGTGGGCGCATTCACAGTATCTGCGAGTGACCGATTGCTGCGGAAGATTGTTGCGCCATTGCTGCAATTCTGTGTAATTAAATAATTGCCAGGTTTAGGGAAGGGCAAATTTAGTTCAACGATTTGGCCAGGATCATTTTTGTCATCTGTAAGTTGGCTATTGATTTTATTAAAATTACGTTGTGTTCGGGTGGCAATGAGGTCTTTTGCGATAGAATAGACCAATTCCCCTGTATCACGATTCAATACGGAAAAGGTTATGGTCCCAGATGTGCCTACATATACGCGCGCAGTTGTTAAGATTACTGGAGTTTGAATTTCTAAAATCGGTGCTGGGCCGAAGTTTTCAAAATAGGTCCCTGAGCCAAATGCTGCTTTTGTCGCGGGGCCTAAGATGCCTGAAAAATCTGCTGTGGAAACAAAATAATCACGTCCTGGAGTCGCAGCCACTTTTAGGCCTGAGCCAATCAAAGTATTGTTGCTGTACCAAAGCGGATACCCGGTTGTTGAATTTAAGGTCAAGGCATCCGAGCCGAGGCAACTAGTTCCCGTTGCGATTGGAGCTGGAGGTATTTCTGTTTGGTATGGAATAGATACCTCGTTATTTCCGGCAAATTGGTCGCCAACCAGTCTAGATTGTAATTTAAATTGATAGTTTTTACCTGCTTCTAATGTGACTGGGCCACTCACTGAAATGGTGGTTTCTTTCCCGGATGCAAGGGTAGGCACCGTGCCTGTCAACTGGCCTATTTCATTTTGATTTAAAAAAACACTAACTCGGATGGGTATTTGTGTTTGGGCTTTACTGCCTAAATTTTTGATTCTGGCTTGCACACTAGTAGTGCCTGAGGTGGCGCAATTGAATCCACTGCTACTGCTTAGTGAAAGTGCGGCGATGTCATTTGACGCTTGGGTGATTTCTAATAGGAATTCGTTCGTCTCTCCACTTGCGTAGTTTCCGCAGGTACTCGGTCGTCCATTTGTGCTCGAAATGAGTCGCATGCGGTAATAGTTTCCTGCTGTAGCGAGCGGGGAAATTTGAATGCTTTCACGATAAGTGGAGTTGGCTTGAAATGACTTTACCGTTTCTTCTGCATCCTCGAAATCACCATCTTGATTCCAGTCCACGAGTAGCAACGCATCTTTTAACTGTGCATTTGAAAAATCAATTTGGTAATCCAATTGGGATCCTTGTTCGGTTTGAATTCTTTTTTGCGTAAAATCTGTCGCAGTTGCATCTGCAAATTCTAACGTGCCAAATTTTGATTTTGTGATGCTATTGACATTTGTCGCTGGCGCAACAGCACAATATGCCGTCCCACCAATACCCGAGATGATTAAGCTGAAGTCTTGTTTTTCTGATCTTAAGGAGCCTTTATGGGTAAGAATTAAGGTATAGGTTTGTCCGGGGATGGCTCCGATGACCCGAATTTTCTCTACGTTATCGCGGAAGTTGTTCCCTGTAGTTGCTGGGTTTCCTGGATTGTCTGGATCTAAAATGAAGGGGAGAGAAATTCCTTGTGGACCTTGAATTTGGATGTCCAAGTCATTAACAAGGCGCGGACTCCGATTATTTAGATTTTCGGGGGATAATGAAAGGACGGAACTTTCGGGGTCTGTCCACGATATGGTCACTTCTAAATCGCCTTTTCCTGAGGCAATCAATGGAAAGGTTTGTCTGGTGCCAGTTGTTAACGTTCCTTCTGTAATTCGATGCGATCCGTTTTTATTTTGTACAACTGCTGCCGCTTGTTCTGCATTTATGAGCCCCCACCCACTTTGGTAGTCGGGCCCTGCATTACCCATATCCAAGGCAGTGTGTATGGCTAAACCTTTCAGTGTGGCTGCGCGCATGAATACACCTTTATTTAGACGATTGTATAATTGTTGTAGCAAAAATAGAGATCCAGCCACTTGCGGAGAGGCCATCGAGGTTCCACTTAGCGTTGTATAGGAGGAATTTCCTGTATTTGATGTCGATAATACGTCTGTCCCGATACCTACCACATCAGGTTTGATACGTCCATCGTCCGTGGGGCCCCAACAAGAAAAATCGCTCAGTAGCACGTCTTTGCCATACATTGGTACTTGCGTACTTAGCTCAGCTGCACCTACTGTCAAAATATTTTTTGCATTTCCTGTTGTCGAAATGATGTCATAGCCATCATTTTTTGCTCGTGCAACAGACGATGAATCCCGGGTATTTCGGAGTAAATAAAACGTGCCCGGGGAAGGACCTGTTTGGCTTCGGCTATTTCCCGCAGATTTGGTCATTAGGTACATGGGGGCATTGTATGCGATGCGATCAAGGGCTTGTGCATTACTGTCATAAAACCCAAATTTATAGTCCTCAAATGAACTAACTGCATCATTACCCCACCATTGCCACTTTAACTTTGTTGCATCGTAAACCCAGCCCGCTTGATAACCGTAGGAATGATTACTTATTAATAATTTGAGTGATGCAGCGCTAATTTCTGTATTGTCATTACTATAATCCCATGCCTTCAGATCTGCCCCAAAGGCCATCCCGCGAGCAGCGCTATTTACGCCTGCTGCGATCAAGGTTCCAGCCACGTGTGTGCTGTGTTGATCTGATGTAATGGAAGATTCTTGTGAGCTAATGCGACCTGTAAATTCTTGATGGGTTGTCAAAGGCACTCCTCCATCCCATATTCCCAGCCAGCCAGAAAGTGTATCTGAGCCTCCAATTAAATTGAGGCCGAGACTACCTCCTCGATAAAGCTGGTCAGTACGTGTCATTTGGCCTGCAAAACGATTCGAGTGATTTGTTATATACAATGCTTCGCCAATTTCATTTATTTGTTCGAAGATTAACTTTTTACCTTCTCCTAAATCATCACTGAGGTGAATACCTCTAAGTTTAGCTTGTGATTGACTTTTTTGATATAGACTATCGCTGATTTTACTAAATGCTGTGGCGTTTGCTTGACGTTTAGTCAATTCGTCATCTCGTCGGTAAAGTGATTTTACTTGACCTGTCAGCGAAATACTTTCCACCAAAAGGAAGGCCAAAATTAACCAGGAAAGACAATGACGGGAAACCTTCGAAAGCATGTAGCAAATAAATTTATGCTCAATTTAGGCTTTTTCTTTTATTTCTACACGAAAGGTTTTTCGGTGAATAGGAGTGGGACCATGTTGTTTAACTGCTTTTCGATGTTCGATCGTCGGATATCCAGCATTTCGCTCCCAGCCATATCCAGGAAATTGTTTCGCTGCGTCTTTCATCCACTGATCTCGGTAGGTTTTGGCTAAAATCGATGCAGCTGCGATGGAAAAAAATTTCGAGTCGCCTTTTACGATGCAAGTGTGCGAGATCAAGGGATATTCAATGAACCGGTTACCGTCTACCAATAAATGGTCTGGCCGTGTGGGAAGTTGGTCCACGGCGCGGTGCATAGCTAGAACACTCGCTTTGTAAATATTGATTTCGTCAATTTTTGCGTGGTCTACTGCTGCGATGGCATAGGCAATCGATTCGTTTTGGATGACATCAATTAGCATGTCGCGCTGTTTGGAAGATAATTTCTTCGAGTCGGTCAATAATGGGTGGTAAAAGTCTTTAGGTAAAATTACGGCAGCGGCAACTACGGGCCCAGCTAAGCACCCGCGACCCGCCTCATCCAGTCCGGCCTCAACCCCGTCAGCTGAATAAAATGCCAAAAGTTCGCTTACTTTATTTTGCATATAATGTACCCATTAATCAAAATTAGTTGGTGATTACATAAATATGGGTTAAAATTGAAGATTATTTCCAAAAGTATCCTTATGTTACGTCA
>JACCDX010149617.1_pt1 | contig 12797 bp, 25 predicted proteins | sample 7449681 | NCBI WGS metagenome assembly JACCDX01 (sample SAMN15323450, study PRJNA562643) | freshwater metagenome | isolation source: river surface water | place: USA:Blue River Watershed | collected 2017-08-18
TTGCGCAAAACAAAGGCAGGAAAAACAACGCTGCTACAATCAGCACGCCATAGGCTAGGTATGTTTCGTTCATGCCTCACCTCGTGCTTTTGCCATAACTCGGTCTATTTGCCGATGGCGCGCAATGCCAAGCCCGCCCTCTAGTTGAAGCTGCTTAAGCATCGCATACATCTCCGGCGCTGCGGCGATTAGTGCGGCGTTGGCCTCCTGTTCGCCTCCAATTGAACCAGTGAAGTGAGTGCTCATTTCACAAATTGGAATCGTGCCGTTGTCGATTCTGCCCTCTGTAGTAATTACCGTATCTTTTTCGAAGCTATCGCCATCCATGTAAATCCAAGGCGCTGGTGTGAATTTCTCGTTCATCTCAATTCTCCGTCGTTGAAAGCGCCATTATGGCGCAGTTTTGTTATTCAAGTATCGGCTTAACATCACGGCTTTTTAGCCACACTTCGCCAAGCAACGGGCAAACCATCGCTCCAAGTTTCACCCATCGAGCAATCTGTGATTGATGTACGCCCATCAGGTCAGCCAGCTTTTGCTGGCTCCCGTGCTTGCGGATTAGGTCGGTGATTGGGGTCATTGCAAATCACCAAACTCAATAGAACTTATTTCTTTTGACGTTAAGCCAATGGACTTGCTCCCGTCTGAATAAACCCACTGAAAACAATTTGATTCAGGGATGGCTTTCATTTTGCGCTCAAGGTTGCAGCGGGAGCACTTTTCAACAGTTGGCACTTGCCAGTCGTTTGTGTGCGTTACATCTGGGCTATGCCCGAAGATTTTACAGAATAGTTTTTTCATGGTTATTCCTAATAAGGTAGGTTGTAGTTGTAGTAATTTTCTGGCTTTGAGTCCTTCCAAACCTCTCTGCCGCCGGAATACTCAACAACGTGAACGCCGTCAAACATGATTGCGCTCCCATCGCTGAACTGGAACTCGACTTCGTTATTAACACCGAAAAGTACGGTTGCATCTGATTTATTGCATAGCTTCGCTAGATAGTCGGCATCAAGCCCGCGCAAGCCTGTTGTGGCGAGCTTGATTAACTTTGTTGATTCTTTCATATCACCAATCCTCAGAATATGAATCGTATTCTTCGCGCTCTGAAATATCGCCTTCCATGCCGTCAATACAGGCATCGCAAAAGCAGCCGTATTTCTTATCCCCAAACGGTGAAGATAAGAAACCAACAAAGTCGCAGCCATCGCATTTTTCTTTCTTAAAGTTATCCATTGCGTTCTCCTTATGCGTACATCGCGTCTGGTGTGAATGTGTAGCAGCCATCTTCGTAACCAACATCGAAGTATTGGCCATCAAACAGCTCGTCAAACTGGACTGTTTCAAACAAAAAGCCGTCGCAGTTGTGCAGCTTGATTTGGAAATCTGCGCAATTTAGCGGCAAGTTAAAAGCAAAACAAACTGCGTCGTGAACTGATTTTGCGTGAGCTGGTGCTTTGATGATGGCCATTTGAATCTCCTGGTTATTTGCGTTATCGCGTTTCGATGAGATGTATGTTATCACTTCTGCGTGATAACGCAATACGGTTTGGTAATTATTTTAGCTGGTCGGATGAGTTCAAAAGCTCAGCCCACAACGCCATGTAATTAATCCCATCCACAGCACTATCCAAGTGAAAGCCTTCTGTCGCATTCTGCCGCACGATTTTAAGCATCACCAACATCAGGCAAACATCAGCGCCGGTGATGGCTTTTCCTGTTACGGCATTAAACGCTTCTGCCACCTGGTTAAACGACAGCTCTTTCTTGCCGTTTGGGTCGTACTGTTTGCCGCGCTCAGAAAGCGTTTTAAGCCCTTCTGACAAAAAGTCTGCCGCTGATACTGGTTGGCTGACTTCATCGATTGTGATGCGTTCTGATGCGTTGTAGTGCCCCATATCATCCTCTGTTCTGTTTCTGCCGATGTTATCAATGCGCTCGTCGGTTTCTGGCCATTGCTGCGGGCGCGGTTGAAACTTAACGACGTTCTTTCGCATTGGGAAAACCGCTTTCTTGAAAAACAAAGTTACCTCTGGAGCCTCAACAGCTGCATACTTATCGTGGCCGATATACCACAAGCCAGCAAATTGAGTGATTTCGCCAACTCCGTGCGCCCAGGTTGGTGCGCTTGACCAATCAATATCGCTCATATCTCATTCACCTTCAAAAACCCATTGTTATCCTGATACAACTCACCACTTGCCAACATGCGTCTGGCAATCTCACGACTATTCTGACGCAGCTCATTGAGCTTTACGAACCCGTTTCGGCAGGCTTGCTTTAGTGAGTAGTGGAGGCCTCGGATGATTTTAATCATTGCACGTCAACCCCTAAAGAGATAAGGCGCATCGTTACCGCATCCATGTACTGCCGTGGCGTGTCGTATTCGCTCCAATCAGGCAGCTCCACTACCTGCGACGCACGACTGGCTTGCCATGCTTGCCAATAAATGCTGGCAAAAACAACATTGTAATCTTCTGTGTCAATTGGGTTGCGCTCCATAGACATGCCAATAGACTTTCCCCACTCCTCAAATTCCGCCCGCATCTTGTCGTTACTCATCTTCACTCTCCATCTCTTTTCGTTGTTTCGTGTGCCGGTCAAACTCCTGTTGCGGCGTAAGCCCGCCGAAAAACTCAGCGTGGCGCTGGCGTTCGGTTTCCCATTCGTCACTATCGCACTTAGAGCCGAGCGTCTTGCTAACATGCGCCGGAGTGCAGCCAGCCAGCTCCGCTATCTGCGCGTAGCTCGTTAAGCCTTGCGCGGATAGTTGGATGATTTTTGCTTGGAGATTGGTCATTTCACTTCTCCAACAGCCTTCTTAACCAAGTCCTTACAAATCACTTCCCGCACCATATAGCGCAGCTCCTTGTCCTTGGCATCCAACACTAAAGAGCAAAACTGCTCAAACTGCGCGTCTGTCAGTTGCGCCAATCGCTCGGCCAGTTGCACCGGCTCAATCTCCAGGTTATCACGAACAGCGTCGCGGCGTGCGTCGATGTCAGCTGCGCGGTCGGCGGACGCGTCATGTAGGTATGTGTGGTCGTAGTAGCTCATTCTGTTTTCTCTCCATCGTTGTCAATACGCACACTATAGCGCGGTTTTTCGCTGGCACTGCTCCGACCAGTGACACCTATGACACCTATAAAAGGTGACATAAAAGGTGTCATCGCTGAAAGCCTTGCGGCGCTAGGTCTCTGTCACTATGTCACCTATGACACCTATTTATATAATAATGGAATTAACAGGTATATATGGTAACCTGGTGCGTAAACGCGATCCGCTATATGGAATTCGCTGTCATGGTGACATAGGTGACATAAGCGTGTATTTATCTTTTTAAATCAAACACTTAACCCATGTCACCTATGTAAAACGAGCAAAAACCAGCGCATAGGTGACATAAACAACCCGCCGAAGCGGGTTGTTGTTAAAACTTGAGCGGAGGCAATAACAGCTGCCTACCGTCCGATGTTCGCCTGCAAGCGTTGCCGTTTAGCTTGCGAACAACTAAGCCGGCATTGGTTGCGTCGGCCTTTGTCGGTCGCTCATAGCCGCAGTCGTTGAGTATTTCAGTCGCTGTTTTCCAGTCATTCCAGCGGTCTCTGCTTGCGCTCCAATCGAATCGGCTTGTTATAGCCTCTTCTACTGGGTCTATTGCAGTAAACTCTTCGTTATGACTGTTAAGCTCCGCCATCTCGGCCGGCGTGAGGTAGTAGCTCGCACCATCCTTCCACATCTGATAAACCTGCGCCCAAACCTGCTGCATGTCGATGTTGTGCGAGTGGTTCAAGTGCTCAACCTCAATAGTCCAATAACGCCTGTTGCCAGTAGGGTCGTGCAAGAACTCCTTTGGGTTCACTGAGCCGAAGAACACGGTCCTGCGCGCGTATTGGCTTTCCTTTCGAGCATACGCACGCCGCAGCACGTCCTTGTCGTTGGTGATAAACGCCTTAAGCGCTGCAATGTCAGCCTTGCGAAACGTACTATCTAACTCTCCAAGCTCAACAAGCCAAAAGCTAACGGCTTGCTTTACGCTGTCGCGGTCATCGGGCTTTAAGATAACGCCGTCTTTAATCAGGTTTAAATCCTCAGGCACAAGCGACTTGAACCACTTGGTCTTGCCAACGTACTGCTCGCCCTGAAACACAAGCACGCCGTGCGCAGATACGCCTTTCGGACTAAACGCGCCAGCAATGGCTGATAACATCCAGCGCGTCACAAGCACGTCTTTAAGGTCAACCTTTCGCTGGTCGTTCTTCTGCTTAATGGTAATGGTGTCAAGCAGCGCCTGCAGGTGGTCTTGACCGTCCCACGGCTTGCTCTCAACCCACTGCGCCACAGGGTTGTACTGGTTGCGGTCAGCAAGGTACGTGACAAAGCCAGGCAGCTTGCTTGTCGGCATCTTGAACAGACTGCACTCAGACTCAAGCCATGCAAGAGAAGCGTTGCCTTCGTTGTCTAAGCTGAATGACTGGTTAGGAATAATAACCTCTTCTTCCTTGCTGATAACGTTGTAACGCACTGTCACACCAAGGCGCTTGCATATCTCGGCAAGGTTGGCGATGTGCGCAAGCGGAACGCCTTTCTCTGTGCAAAACGGCAAAGGCTGCTCAGGGTCGGCGGACAGCGTTACAAGGCCATCATCAGACGCAGTTGCCGGCAGCAGCTCTTGATACGCTTGCGCAGACTTAGCGGCAACTGGCGCTTTCAACTGAATACCAAGTTCTACAGCTGCAGCTTTAAACGCTTTCGAGTAATCGCCGCCATGCTCGTAGTAGCAAAACAGGTCGTAACTACTGACAGGCTTGCCGGTCTCTTCGCTGCAAAGCGGGTCGCTTGCATGGTGTATCCAACACCGGCTTGCGTCGAGCAGGTGAACGCCAGCTAATCCGGTACTGCTGTGCGGTGACAAGTAGCGCTTTCCTTTTCGCTTGTATCCGTAGCGCTCTAACTGCTGCTCGATTGGGTTCTGCCGCTCATACTCGCCAGATACATCAGGCAACCCTGCAGTTGGCGTGTGTGTACGCTGTGGCAGCTTTGCCGGCGCTTGCTTCTCAACCCAAGGGCAGACGCCTTTCAGCTGCGGCTTGAACGACTCCCAAGCCTGCCAGATAGCAAGCAACCAGCCTGGCGGCTCTGGCCAGTCAATCAGGTCTTTCGGTGGCTTTACTAGCCACTTGTAAGGCTGCTTGGTTTCAGGATGCACAGACGGAGGCAGCACGTCTTGCTTCTGTGAGCCGTCGCAGGCTGCGCGCAGCTCGATGATGGTGTAATGCTTCTTCTTGTCTTCCTTGCGCGGCCAGTTCACCTTGCAGTAAGGCAGTTGAACGCCTTCAGGCACTCGAAACATGACGCGCTTACCTTTGCCTTGGATGGTCGGATACTCATCAAGCACGTTTGCAGGAATGCCGAACTCTTCAAGAATAAGCGCCCAGCCTTCAGCGTCGTCGATATCAAGACTGCACATGCCAGAAGGTCCAAGAGCAGCGCCCATGTTCCAATCAGGGTGCAGCTCCCAATAGGCGAAGGCTTGCGCCGGCTCATAGAGTGCGTTGTTACCCCAGTCATCAGCCTGCGGATACTTGCGCAGCGGCTCGATTGGTACAAGGTGGAAGCCGTAGCGGCTAGTGTAAGCCTTTGCATACTCAGCAATAGAAGCGCTCATAACAGCTCCCCTTGCTTATCGTTCAGCTCTGGGTCGATGTATTCGTGGATAGTGCTGCTGGGCGGTATCTCAGCCAGTGAGATGAACAGCTTGTGTTGATGGCGTTCAGTCTTGACCATGTCAAGGCAGTTTGAGCACTGCACGCCGAAGTGGATGGTTCCGTTCTTGAATACTCTGCGCACGTAACGCAGATATCCTTTGTGGTTACATTGGTTCATAGTACCTCGCAAGGTTAGTTTGTGGCGCACCACGCTGACCGCATTAGTCGCGGGGAATTAAGTCTAGTGCATCCTGCACGCTTCGCGCAATGCCGGCGATGCCTTTTGCTGCTCTGACCTGTTCAATGAAGTTCAGTTGCTCTTTCGTTGCTCTGCCTGTTTCTGTCTTTACCTCAATCGCTATAAAGCGCCCTGTTGCCTTGTGGATGCCGATAATGTCAGCGCTGCCAACGCACAAGCCAAACTGCATCATTAGCGAGTTTGCCAGTGTGACCACGTTGCCGTCCTTGTGTATGACCTTGCCGACGTATGCACCTGCGGTTTCATTGCGCCAGCAGACACAGCCGGCACCGGACAGCGCAAGCATTATATTGCGCATTAGTTTGGTTTCTTGGTTCATCGTGTTAGCTCCTGTTGTATCTGTCTTGCGTGGTTAAACTCTGCAGGTGTAGGCTTGCGGCCTTCGCGCGCTGCTGCAGTGATAGCCGCCCACTGGCTTGCCTTCGCCATGCCGCGACGCATACCAAGAGCAACTAAGTCACGCAGAGTGCGCGCACTACCTTGCTCGCGTCTTTGCTCTTTGCGCACAGCAGCCACGTCGATTTGCTCCAGCTCTCCGTCTGCTTCTTTAATCTTACGCACCTTCTTCTCGATGTGCTTGCCGCAATACGGGCAGTTGTCAGGACCTGGCTTAAACACCGCATAACAGTGACCGCATTGCTGAACGTGCACGTCTAGCTCTTCGTCCTTCTTCTTGCGCTTGCCCTTCTCTTGCCCAAGCAGCGACCACTCACGCTGATAGCATGGCAACCCGTGCTTGATGATGCAGCCTGCATGATCAAGGATAACTGCAGGCTCAGGCTTGCGGCGCAGTGCGCGGAATACCATCTGCAGGTAACGTGCAACAGACTGAGTTGGACGCAGCAGGATACAACACTCAAGCGTCACATCACGCCCAACCTGAGCAGACAGGTCGAATCCTTCAATAACAAGCTCGCAGTTGACAAGCACAAGAATGCGACGGTCTGCCAACGCTTCACAGATAGCCTTTAGCTCTGCCTCTGTTGTGCTTGCGTCGACATGAGCGGCCGGCACGCCTGCAGCGTTAAACGCTTCTGCTGTGTGTTGGCTGTGCTTGACGTTGCAGCAGTACACAACGGCACGCTTACCTGCAGCAAGGCGCTTGTAATGGCTGACAGCATCGCCCACGATGGTTGGCTTGTCCATCACCTGAGCAAGGTCGCCTATGTTGTAATCACCTGCAGTTGTCTTTACTGCAGACATATCAGGCACTATTGGCGTAGTGTAAGCAACGTACTCTGACAGCCGCCCTTGGTCTATCAGCCACTTGGTTGACTTCGCTTCAATGATGCACTCGTACAGGTCTCCAAGGCTCTTGCCGTCAAGGCGCACCGGCGTACCTGTCAAGCCGATAACGATAGCGCCATGACTGCGCGCCCATGTGATCACATTCTGAAACATAGCGCCCTTTGATAAGTGCGCCTCATCAATAAACAGGATGCGAGGCGCTTTCATCTGCGCCATGCGACTGTGCACAGTGCCGATAGTGCCAACCTGTATTGGTAGCGCTGTTCGCATCTTGCCGCTAGTGATTAGACCGTGCTCGATTTTAGCCTGCCAGAATGACTTGCTCGTTTGCCGCAGCAGGTTTTTGCGGTGAACCAAGAACCATACGCTTGCATTTGGATCACGTTGTCGAGCTTGCTGTGTAATGTGAGCAGCAACGACAGTCTTGCCGAATGCCGGACTTGCGACGCCTAGCACAGACTTGATGCCTTGCTTGAGCGCTTCACGTAGCTTGCTTACAAACTCCTGCTGGTCTTCGTATAGTTGAAAGCTCATTGCTTCACCTCTAGCGCAGCAGCTAGCTTTTCAAGCGTTCCGATGGTCGGGTTTGCTGTGCCGGCTTTAATAGCAAGCAGCGTGTTGTAAGCTATTCCTGTTGTGCGAGTAAGCTGCATCAGGTTTGCGCTTTGCAGCTTGTCGCTGATTTCTTGGTATGCTTTAGATATATTCATTTTATTGCCTCCATTGTATTGACATAGCCAGTATATGCGCATTATATTGGAGACGTCAACAACAACGGAGACGCACAAAAATGAAGATAATCGACTACTCAGAACTAACGCCGGAGCTTGCCGATCAAGGCTGTTTAGTGTCTGGGATGCCAAACGACGCATATCACGCATATGCCGGCATCAGCAAATCAGGTCTTGACCTGATTGCACGCAGCCCAGCGCATTATGCTTACCGTTCACCACAAGAGCCAACACGCGCCATGGTAATCGGCAGTGCAACGCACGCAGCCATCTTGGAGCCTGACGTGTTTGCCAAGCAGTACATGCGACTGAAAGACGTCACAGACCGTCGCAGCAGCGCATACAAGCAAGCTGTTGAGCAATACGGCGCTGACAACGTGCTAACCGGCACAGAAGCAGACGCAGTTGCCGGCATGCAAGCGGCGCTGCAGTTAAACGCAGCAGCCAAGCAACGACTAGACGCACAAGGATGGACTGAGCTTGCTTGCTTTGCATCAGATCCAGTTACCGGTGTATTGGTTAAGTGCAAGTTTGACAAGCTGACAACAGACCTGCTCAGCGTTGACCTGAAAACAACGCAAGACTTGCGGGACTTTGCGAAGTCTGTTGCTAACTACCGCTATCATGTGCAGGCTGCTTTTTACGCCGACGTGTTTGAGTGGTGCACCGGACTGCAGCTGTCAGGCTTTGAGTTCCTAGCTGTTGAGAAAGACGCACCAAACGCCAGCCGCATCTTTGTGCTTGATACGCCATCAATCGACTACGGCCGCAAGCTGTACCGCCAGGCGCTTGACGTTTATGCAGAATGCTTGCGCAATGACGAATGGCCGTTACCTGCCGGCGAAACGGAATACATTACACTGCCATACTGGGCAGCAGACCCAGAACTAACGGAGGAATTTTAATGGCTGACGTAAGAGCAACACTTGAGGCTAAATCAGACCAACTTAATGCGACCGACATTATGGGTATTGATTTGGTTATTCGCATCCGCAACGTGGTTGTTGGTAGCAACAAAGAGCAACCTGTTGCTGTTTACTTTGAAGGAGACAACAACCGTCCATGGAAGCCAAGCAAAGGCATGCGCCGAGTTATTGCTGCTGGCTGGGGCTGGGAGTCTGATAACTGGATTGGCAAGTCGGTCAAGCTGCACTTTGACGCATCAGTGAAGTACGCAGGCAAAGAAGTCGGCGGCATCCGTATCAAAGCAATGTCTGATATCGACAAGCGCGGCATTGTTGTCGTTGAAGCTATCAACCGCCAGCAGCGCGTACCGCTCCACATCGAATACTTAGACACTGCGCAGCCGGCTTACCCAGCAGACAAGTTTAACGCAGCATTGCCTGCAATGGCGTCGAAGATGCAGAAAGGCGAAATGACACTGCAGCAAGTGATTGCCAAGTGCCAGCAAACCGGCCGCTTGAGCGCTGAGCAGCTTGCACAGCTTGAGGCTGTCGCACCTGTTGTAGTTGAAGCAGACTCAGACGATAACTTTGAACTTTAATTAAACGGGCGCGATGCGCCCTCATGGAGTGTTACAAATGAACGTATTAACAGTATCAGGAAATATCGGCCGCGACGCAGAAGTTCGCAACGCCGGTGGTACAGCAGTCGCTGGTTTTAGCCTGGCAATGAAATCAGGTTACGGCGATAAAGCGCAAACAATCTGGCTTGATTGCTCTATTTGGGGAAAACAAGCAGAGTCTGGCTTAGTGCAATACCTGAAAAAAGGCCAGTTTGTGGTTGTTAGCGGCGAGATGGGCACTCGTGAGCACGACGGCAAGACGTACATTACACTGCGCGTCAACAACGTGACACTTGGCGGCAAGCAGGACGGCCAACAGCCAGCCCAGGCACAACAGCGCCAACAACCAGCGCAACAGCAGAACTATCAGCCGCAAATTGGCAAGCCCGCACAACATACGCTTGACGGGTCGCCGGACTTCGAATCGTATATCCCGTTCTGATGAATAACAGCGCCTTCGGGCGCTTTTTCTTGGACTCACAATATGAAATGCTACCAAATCACCATCGCGGGATATAAACCATTCACGTACATCACCGACCTGCCACCGCACGACATACCAGTCGCAATCCTGGAGCGGTTTCGGCAAGCGGCGGTGCTGGTTGTACCACTTTGATATCTATTGCTAAAAAGCAAAGCAATGATTATCTTTTATTTTGCGTAGCACCTTATTCCGCCATAGAGATATGGCTCCTATCCATAGGAGTCATTAAATTGAAAATAGAATCTATATACATATACGTTATTCATAAAGGCAAAAGCTACTGCCTGATTGATGATTTGTGGTTTAAAACTGGCGATGACGAGTCTATTTACAGAATAGGCGATGATATTTTGATTACAGAGCTGAAATCCTCCTTCAAAAAAATGACTGAAACGCTGAATGACTGCCCTGCGTGCAAATCAGAGTTAAGTTACAAAAACGGAGTTTGCAGAAACGGTTTGTGCGTTTTGCACTATGAGGAGTTCATGCCGTGAACCATGTAGTTAGTTTTTCAGGCGGCAGAACGTCCGCCTATCTTGTTTATCTGATTGAACAAATGCGTAAGTCTGGTGAGTGGGCTGAACCTGTCGAGTATATCTTCATGGACACCGGCGCGGAGCATCCAAAGACATACGAATTTATTAAGAAGTGCGTCGAGCATTTCGGGATTGAGTTGACGTGTTTGCAGCCTGACTTTAACCAGCCTGTTGGACAGGGGCACACTTACAAAGTAGTTTCAATACATGACTGCAAGCACGATATGGTTAACGGCGCTTTCGCGCAACTCATGCGAAAGTATGGTGCGCCGACGGTTATGTCAGCTTGGTGCACTAGCCGCATGAAAGAAGAGACGCACGACAAATACTGCAACGACAAATACGGCAAAGGAAACTATGTAACTTGGTTAGGCATCCGAGCCGATGAGCCTGCGCGCCTGAAAATCGGCAGAAATCCAAAGTTACGCTACATGGCCGAAATCACAGACTTCGAAAAAGAAGACGTCTTAGACTTTTGGTCTGGAATGCCGTTTGATTTAGAAATCCAAGAACACCTCGGGAACTGTGTTTTCTGCATCAAGAAATCAATTAACAAGCTAGCATTGGCTGCGCGTGATGAACCTCAACTAGCTGCCGAATGGATTGCAGCTATTGAAGCAGGCAGCGATAGGCTAAACCAGCCAATCGAAAAACAAACGGATGGTCTGTTTGTTGAGACGTATACGCAGCACATTAAAAAAGGTGTTATGTATCGCGGCAGCAACAGCATGGAATCCATCATAGCCAAGTTTGCGCTGCACTCACGCGAAGAAATCTATGATTCAATCCGTAGCATGAAGCGCAAAGAATCCGGCGGTTGCACAGAATCATGCGAGGCGTTCGCGGCCGACCAGCTCGACATGTTTGACCAAGGCGCATAACACAATGTTCTGCGGGAATAACGGAGGATAATATGACAATAAAAAGCGTATGCTATGACCAGACAGAAATAATTGGCTCAATTATGAGCCTCTGCGGAATAGAAAGGTTTGACGTTGATTTAACTTATGGCAACGGGAAGTTTTACACGACAGAAAACATGCCTGTTCACAGATTTGATATTGATGAAACACTGCCGAATCTAACAGGTTCTTGCAGCAGCGTATCAACTCCACTGGATAGCAATTCAGTGTCTAGCGTTATGTTTGACCCGCCATTCTTGACGTATGTTAGAGAATCAAGAACTGGCAACGGCAACATGATTATGGCAAAGCGATTCAGTGGCTATTGGCGATACGATGATCTGTCAGAGCATTATCAGCAAACCGCAAAAGAGGCGGCAAGGATATTGAAAAAGAAAGGCGTCTTTGTGGTTAAGTGTCAAGATATAATCCACAATCACAAGATGCACTGCACGCACGCCAACATGATCCAATGGTGTTCCGAATGGTTCAGGCTTAAAGATTTGTTTGTGCTGCCTGCAAAGCACAGATTGCCAGCGCCAAACAGGGCCGGAACACAAAAGCACGCAAGAATCTTTCATGCTACTTTTTAGTTTTCGAGAAAATATAGGCGCATAACGCGCCTTTTTCTTATCACTCATCCGACCAGTCAAAAAGTTATTGCGTTATTTTCCAGTTGACTTATAGTTAACTCATGCGGCGCGGGGCTGCACAACAACGGATGAACAACATGAACCAAAAACAACTCGCAGACCACTACTGCATCAGCAAGGCGGCTGTGTGCAAGTGGAGCGCAGAAAAGCGCCATCGCAAGTCAGTAGAAGCGCTAGCAGATTACAACGCAGCCACAGGCGCTGTAGTGGCCGAATTGCAGCGTTTGGCGTATCTGTACAACTGCCAGCAGTATCGTGGTGAGAGCATCGTCGGCATGTGCTACGTTTCAGTGGCGAATCTGCTCGTAAATGTCGCATTGTTCGACATGACGAATCCAAGCATGGAGCCATTCGAATCGTACAGCGCAGTGCTGGACAACCAAGAGCAACTGAATCAATTGTTAGTGACAATGGAGAAACTAGTGTATGGAAAAGCGTAAAGTCTATCGGAGTGAGTTTGTCGAGGGCGTATGGAATGCAGTGTTAGTGGTCGCTGTCGTTTCCATGGTTTTCTTGGTTGTTTATATGGGAGCAGGTGCAGCATGATTATCCTAGCCTTAATCGTAGTTTTGTTTGTGGCAATGGCAGTCGGCGCTTATATGCTTGCACAGATTGAGCTTGAAGAGTACGAAGAAGAAATGAAGCGCCAACAAGATGACTTTGAATACTTTCTACGCACTGGCGATGACGCCGGATATAAACGGAGGATGAAACAATGAGCGGCAAAATGGTGTGCGTGTACTCAGTTAAAAAA
>JACCDX010471855.1_pt1 | contig 12797 bp, 15 predicted proteins | sample 7449681 | NCBI WGS metagenome assembly JACCDX01 (sample SAMN15323450, study PRJNA562643) | freshwater metagenome | isolation source: river surface water | place: USA:Blue River Watershed | collected 2017-08-18
ACACTATCAACATCTATATCCTCAACAAATCCATCTGGTTTACTACCATCATCAATTTCAATACCAATACTTCCGTCAGAAAGAACAACTTGTTTTATATTCATATAATTTATATTTTTTTTAACTACTATGTTTTTTCTTTAAGAAATTAATTAGTATATTTGTAAATAAATCTATATAAAAATGGAAAAGACATATCCGATCGGAGCTTTAGTCGGTAGATTCCAAGTTCACGAGCTACATGAAGCTCACAAATATTTGATTGACCAAGTAGCGGAAAATCACAAAAAAGTAATTTTATTCCTCGGTGTTCCAAAAGTAGTTGGAACAAAAAAGAATCCTTTAGATTTCGATAGTCGAAAGAAAATGATTCAACATCATTATCCAAACATTGTAATTTTAGCTCTTCCTGATTTTGGGGATGACCACAGATGGTCTACTGAATTAGATAAAAGAATCAAGGAAGTTTATCCAATTGGGGAAGTTCTTCTCTATGGTGGTAGAGACTCATTTATCCCTTATTATAAAAAAGGAGGAGGTCAATTCGATTGTAAAGAATTGAATGAATATGGTACCTTTGTTTCTGGAACCGAAGTCAGAAAGATGGTATCTGAAGAAGTTAAAGACTCTGCTGATTTCAGAGCAGGTGTTATCTACCAATCCTATAATCAATATCCAAAAGTTCATCCTTGTGTCGATGTAGCAATCATTGATAATGATAAAATACTTTTAGCAAAAAGACCTTATGAAGATGCTTGGAGATTCATTGGTGGTTTTTCTAAACCAACAGATTCAAGTTATGAACACACAGCTCGTAGAAAAGTAAGTGAAGACGCAGGTGGTAATCTATCAATTACGAACCTGACTTACATTGGTAGTGTTCAAGTTCCTGATTGGAGATATCAAAGTGAAGAAGATAAAATTATGTCTATTCTCTACAAAACAACTAAAGGATGGGGTAGAATTGAACCATCAGATGATGTGTCTGAATTGAAGTGGTTTGGTATTTCAGAATTAGATAAAGTCTCAATAGTAAATGAACATAAAATTCTTTTAGAAATGTTCATGGATCATATGAATAGTGAAAAAAAATAATTAAATTTGTATAATAATAAATCTATAAGTTATGTATAACAATAACATTTTAACCCTAACAGACAGTTATAAAGCAACACACTGGAAGCAGTATCCGAAAGGAACCACAAAAGTCTACTCTTATTTAGAATCAAGAGGTGGTAAATTTGACAACACAATGTTCTATGGTTTACAATACTTTATCAAACAGTATTTGTCTGGTCAAGTTGTAACAGAACAAAAAATTCAACAAGCTAAAAAGTTATGGGATGCTCACCTAGGACCCGGTCTTTTTAACGAAAGTGGATGGAGACATATCTTGGATAAACACAATGGATATTTACCTGTTCGCATCAAAGCAGTTCCAGAAGGAACTATCGTCAAAACAGGAAATGTTTTAGTTACAGTTGAGAACACTGATCCTGAAGTTCCTTGGTTAACCAACTTCTTAGAAAGTATCTTACTTCAAGTTTGGTATCCAATTACAGTTGGTACACTTTCAAGAGAAGTTAAGAAAACCCTTATCGATTTCCTTAAGAAAACAACATCTTATAACCCAGAAGAAATTAGTGGTGTTGTAGCATTTATGTTACACGACTTTGGTTTCCGTGGTGTTAGTTCAGTTGAATCATCTGGTTTAGGTGGATCTTCTCACATCATCAACTTTATGGGAACTGATACTGTATCTGGTATCTTATTCGCTCAAGAATTCTACAATACTGAAAATCCATTAGCATTCTCAATTCCAGCTTCTGAGCACTCAACAATGACATCTTGGGGTGAACCATTTGAGGTTAAAGCAATGGAAAATATGTTAGACTCTTATCCTACAGGTTTAGTTGCTTGTGTATCTGACTCTTTTGATATTATCCGAGCTTGTCGAGACTATTGGGGAACCACTTTAAGAGATAAAATTTTATCTCGTGATGGTCGTTTAGTAATTCGTCCTGACTCTGGAGATCCTGTACAAACACTAAAACAAATCTTCCATATTTTATGGGATAAGTTTGGTGGAACAACTAACGAAAAAGGATTCAAAGTACTTGACCCACACGTTAGAGTAATCCAAGGTGATGGTGTAAACTATGAATCAATCTCTGATATCTGTAATATGATGATTGAGGAAGGATTCTCAATTGAAAACATTGCATTTGGAATGGGAGGAGCTCTTTTACAAAAAGTAGATAGAGATACTCAAAAATTCGCATTCAAGTGTTCTTCTATCACAATTGATGGTGAAGAAGCAGAGGTTCGTAAAAATCCAATCGAGATTAACGAAAAAGGAGAAAGAGTTCAATCATTCAAGAAGTCAAAAGCTGGTCGTCTAAAATTAGTAGATGGTAAAACAATTGAACACTCACACGATGAAGTTGGTGATGAATTAGTAGAAGTATTCTTAAATGGTACAGTCATGAAAGAATGGACATTCGAAGAAGTCAGAGAAAAAGCAAAAATTGAAATTAATGAATATGAACTCGTATAAGTGGTCAGAACCTTTACAGGTTTTAGATATCGAAAATGATATAGTAAAAACTAACCAGGGAGATTTTCAAAATCTCTCTGGCATAACACCGACTATTGGATATACTTATGTATTCCGAATAGAAGGTAATAAGATACTCGAAACTGGAATGAGCACAGTAGATATAGTTATTGCTGTTCCGAATAGCAATGGTTGGAAAGTACTTTGTATAAAAAGAGGAAGACCACCATTTGTTGGAATGTGGGCTCTTCCGGGTGGTAATATTGATGAAGGAGAAAGACCAATAGAAGCAGCAATCCGTGAATTAGAAGAAGAAACCGGTATTGTTCTAAAGGGTATGAATTTAACATCAAGTAATAAAAGTGGATATTTGACTCCGGTTGGTGTATTTGACAAACCTTATCGTGATCCAAGAAATAAAAACTGTATCAGTTATGCTTTTGTTGCAGTTCTTACTGAAATGCCTGAAGCTGTAGCGGGTGATGATGCTACAGAATGTACTTGGATTGATGTTGATAAATGGGGAAATGTTAATGATGAAATGGCATTTGACCACGATGAAATCATAAAAAAGGCAGTATCGTTTTTATAATAAAAAAAACTTAGACTAAATCGTCTAAGTTTTTTTTTCTTCTATATTTTTGTTTAGACTTTTCTACTTCTTCACAATCTTCTCCATACATATAATTACTATAATAAAGAAGTGTAGAATCTTGTAGATTTTCTTTGATGCAACCATCACAAATGGCAATAATAAATTGGTCACCATCGTGTCTTGATCCATAGCCAGCATCAATTATATGAATGATACCATTATCAATCATTTCATTATTAACATTAACAAAACTACCATCCTTTCTTCTTTCTCTTTTCCAAAGAATATCTTCTTCATTTTTAGAGTTATCTTCAGTCCTAACAGGAACAGTACTTTTATCAACAGATGTGTTGAATCGAGGTGAAGGAGCAGGAATTACATTATTTTTCTTACAACAAATACAATACATTATTGGAATATTTTTTTAATTTTTTTCTTTCTTATACTTTGTTTAGAAGGAAATTTCATAGTCATAGTGGATGGATAAAGAGAAGCAAAATCCATACTTACGATAGAAGCAGAACCTGTTGGTCTAACTGAGGTGAGAATTTTAGGATTAGATTTTCTTTTCTCTCTTAACTCTATTAGCATTTTTTTAATTTCCTCGTCGGTCATAAATTAAATAATCTTTTAATAATTTCTTTTCTTTTAGATGATCTAACAATTCGTTTAACACGTCTTGTATAAACACTATCTATCTTATCACCTATGTACTTAGCCCAATTCACTTCTCAGTCACCTTTCTAAACTCTGTTAATATATTATTTCTTAATTCTCTAAATTGTAAATCTAATTCTTCAAATGTTAAGTTTTTATATGAACTTACACTTGGTAAATCAGAGTAATAACACCAATCATCATCGATTCCAATCAACTTATTCCAAATAAAATTTGCAGATGTAAAATCAATCTGACCAGTATTTATCAACTGAGTTGAAAATATAGGAATTCTTAAAGAGTGAAATAAAGATTTAATACCAATGTAATAATCACCTTGTTCTAACTTTTTCTTACACTTTATCCAACTGTTAGAACTAACATGAGAAGTTGCGTGTCTTAACTTTTTAATATCTAAAGTAAAATTGAATTTTATGTTTTCTTGAAGTTTTGCCCAATCAGGTGAAAAATAACACTCTATGTTTTTTGGCATGTGCCAGTCTAAATCTTCTTGAAATTTTTTTGGTGTATAAATATGAATGTTATAAAGATCTGACTTAATTTCAATTGATTCAACAGAATTATTAGCAACTATAATTATATCCCAATCAGAATTATCAGAATGTGTTCCATATACACGAGAACCAAAAATATAAATGTTGTGCACTCTGGACTTATGAAGACCGCAGTGTGATATAATTTCTTGAATATTAGGAGTAACCATAAATGCAAATATAACTAAAATATAAATATTATACAAACTAAACTTGTTTCGGTTTATATTATATCATGTGTATCAAATTTTAAATCAATGAGTGTAATAGAGAATTTAATTTCTGAAAAAAATCAATACGAACTATTTTATAACATCTTACTTTCTGTGAAAAGTAAAAACCCAACTGTTAAAATTACAGAGGATTCATCTAAAGGTAAATTTAGAATAGAATCAGATAGTATTTCAATTTTTAAAACAGATAATGTTAAAACAGAACTATCTTCATTTTCTATAAAAATAGAAAGAATACAAGTACCTAGACTTTTCTTTAAAAATAGTTACAAATATATTGTGAACCTTCATGGTGATACAAGAACATATAAATCATTTAGAACGTTAACTTTTAAACCAGAGTTAATGTCAGAAAGATGTAAAAAAGTTATCGAACAAGTATTTGATTATCTAATTAACATTGATGAACAAATGAAAATAGAAGAAACAAATCAGATACTTCAGGATATAATTAGTGATATATCTACAACAGTTGATAAATCTTATAAAAGAGATAATAAAATCGACGAGGTATTAAATAACAATTAATAATTAATAAAAAACAAAAAAATGGATTACGGAAAAGAATTTAAAAAGTATGCTTTAAGTGAAGGTATCTCATCATTGAACTTACACTATTTTGATAAAAACTTAGAGAATAGTATGACACCATACATTCTTGAAGAAAGAGAAATGCGTGTAACACAAATGGATATTTTCTCGCGTTTAATGAGAGATCGTATTTTGTGGGTTGCTGGTGTTGTTAATGACAATATGTCAACTATTGTTCAAGCTCAGTTAATGTTCTTGGACAACTTAAACAACAACGATATCACAATGCACGTTGACTCACCAGGTGGATCAGTTAAATCTGGCTTATCTATGGTAGACGTAATGAGATATATCAAATCTGATGTAGCAACTGTTAATACCGGTATGGCCGCTTCAATGGGTTCTATCTTATTATCGTCTGGTACTAAAGGAAAACGTTCTTCTTTGAACTTCTCTAAAGTAATGATTCACCAAGTTAGTTCTGGTGCTCAAGGACACGTTCAAGATAATCGTATCTCACAAATGGAGTCTGAAAAGTACAACTATATTTTGTTTAAGATGTTGGCTGAGAATTCTGGTAGATCATTTGATGAAGTTTTAGAAAGCGCGCGTAGAGACAAATGGTTAAATTCTCAAGAAGCACTAGACTTTGGATTTATCGATGAAATTATCATTAGTGATAAAACATCCTCAATAACAACTTTAATGGATGGATTTGAGGATTACTATCAAAGAGAAGTATTACAAGTACCTGGTACTAGTAAGAAAACAAAAAAATAATTAAATAATGAGCACCTATAAAATTTCGGTTGGTGGTAGAGGTTCAGAGTGTTTTCTATTTCCAGTCTCAGACGAACAGTATAAATTACTTGAGGATGGAGATGTGGAGAATGATAATATGGATCTTGACACAGTAACTAAAATACTTAACGTAGAAGATGTCTTTGACGCTCCACAATCAATTATAGGTGCTTATTTAGATGAACATTACATAACCGTTTCTAATATTGATGGTGATGAAATTTGGAACTCAGAAAGTAGTGAGTTAGAAAATGAAAATCATGAATGGAAAGGAACCGAATATGATAACAAACCACATTTAATAATAGAAGATTACTCTAAAGGTATATTTTTTAATTTTTTTGTAGAAACAGAAGATGAGTTTGATCCATCAAAAATGACATTTGTAATAACAGAGTTGGGAGACTGTAGAGAAATTATAACTTCAATTAAATATGATAATGTTGATTTATCAGATACTATTGAATTTGATGACTACTGGTCTAAAGGATTCTATTATATACTTGTAAAACATTAAATGAAAAAATGAAAAAGAAAATTGTATTTGTAAGTCCTCACTTATCAACAGGAGGTCTACCACAATATCTACTTAAAAAGATAGAGTATTTTTTATCAGAATTTGATATCTATTGTATAGAATTCTCTGATATATCCCCTGATTATGTTGTTCAGAAAAACAAATTGAAAGAAATATTAGGAGATAAACTCATAACATTGGGTGATGACAAAACACAATTAGTACAAGTATTAATGATGATTGAACCAGATGTTGTTCACTTTGAGGAAATACCAGAGCACTTTATCGATGCTAAGATATTGGATATCTTATACACAAAAGAAAGAAAATATAGTATAGTTGTAACAACACACTCATCCACAACAGATCCAAGTTCTATAAAGTACACAGCTGATAAATTTGTTTTAGTTTCTAAATGGAGCAAAGATATTTTTACAAAATTTTATGGAGATTCTATAGACTGTGATATTTTTGAGTATCCAATAATTCGTCAGGTTTTTGATAAACAAGCTGCTAAACAAAAGTTAGGATTTGACAATGAACATATACATATACTTAACGTAGGATTGTTCACACCTGGAAAAAATCAAGGTGAGTTATTTCATCTTGCTTCTTTAATGCAACAATATAAGATAAAGTTTCACTTCGTTGGAAATATGGCATCAAACTTTGAGAAATATTGGAAACAAATTCTTAAAACTAAACCAGAAAATTGTATTATACACGGTGAGAGATCTGATGTTGAATTATTTTATCAAGCATCCGATGCTTTTTACTTCACATCTAATTTTGAGTTGAATCCACTTGTTGTTAAAGAATCACTATCTTACGGACTTCCAACTTTTATTAAAAATCTTGAAACATATAATAATTTATATGAAGGTCTTGTTACTTACATACAACCAGATGTAAATAATAACATACATAATATTCTTCAACAACTAAACCCAGAAAAGAGTAAAGAAATATTTGGTTGGTTTTCTTACAATCACCTTTACGACTTTTTTGTTGAACAAAGTGGTAATGATTCAATTATAGTTGAAATAGGTAGTTTTTTTGGAAAATCCACAAACTATCTTTTAGAAAAAGTAAAAAAATCTAAAAAGAATATTAATGTAGTATCGATAGATACATTCCAAGGATCTGAGAACGAACAATATCACGTAGATATAGTTTCTCAATATGATGGGGATATATATCAACCATTTACTGAAAATGTAGACATTGAAAGATTAACAATATTAAAAGAAAAATCAGAAGATGCTTGTAAATATTTTGGTAATGGAACAATAGACTTTCTTATGATTGATGGTGACCATTCATATGATGGTGTTACTAATGACATATCTAACTATTTCTACAAAGTGAAGCCAGGTGGTTACATATCAGGTGATGATTATAATGTATTTGACTCAACTACAAAGGCTGTTAATAACTACTTTTTAGGTAGCCACAATTTATCATCAAATGGTATAAACTGGTTTTACAGAATTCCGAGAGTTCAGATAATACACATATCAACGATTCCTATGTCAGATAGAGCTAAGAAATCTTTAGCAAATATTATGCACTTGGATAAATATAATTTCGATATAAAATTCATACAAAATGAAAGATATAAAGGAGATTTAAATTTATCTAATTATAGAATTGAAGACACAAGTAGAGTTAATGAAGCTCACTATGGATGTTATTTAGCACATACACAAGCACTTGAAGAAATAGATGAGTATAACTTTGACTATACAATAATTATGGAAGAAGATGCTTATTTAAGTTGTACACTAAAAGAATTTGCTGACGCTGTACACAAAGCTATTTTTCTTTGTGAAACTAAACCAGTTTATTTTATTGGATTTGGCAACTCAACTAATGTAGATTGTGAAGATTTCAATGAAGACTACTATCAATCTTGGCACCAAAATCTGGCACATTGTTATATGATACCAAATAGATACAAACAATGGTATTTAGATAAGATAGTTAATGAAAAATGGGATGTATCAGATATTTGGTTTAATCATATTTTTCATGGTGATAGACAACTAAGACTAGCTACAAAAAATATTTACTCTAAACAAATTAGTGGAGTTTCTATAATAGATAATGTTTATAAACAATATAAAAATGGTTTGATGGTATGATATACGATAATATAAGATTTAATAGCAACATAATTAGAAAACCAAAGCCACATATTTATTTTAATAATATTTATGGACCTAAGATAGAGATTAAGAATTCTCCAGATGATAAATATCTTATTAGTTTTATTGATAAGAATACAGGTATTACACATCACAGTGGTGAGATAGGAAATGATTGTTGGATTAGCTGTAATATATCTTACTATAAAGATTGGTTGATTAAGATTGAAAAAGACGGAAACGATTTTGAGTTAATAGACTTTAATCTAGAAGGTAAGACAGTTTTTATAAACATAGATTCTAGATCTTTAGGTGATAATTTAGCTTGGATTCCTTATGTTGAAGAATTTAGAATCAAACATAAATGTCAAGTTCATTGTTCAACTTTTTGGAATCACCTTTTTGTTATGGAGTATCCGGAAATTAAATTTGTACCACCTGGCTCAACAGTACATGGTTTAATAGCTCAATACAGACTTGGTTGGTTTTATGATATAGACCAAAATGTTGATTATTGGAAATGTCCATTTAACTTTAGAACTCAACCGATGCAAAAAGTAGCAGCTGATATTCTAGGACTACAATATAAAGAAACAAGACCTCTTATTAAATTGACTCCTAATGTTGAAAAGGAGAACTTAATAACCATCGCTATACACGGGACAGCACAATCTAAATATTGGAACAACGAAACAGGATGGCAAGATATTGTTGATTTCGTGAAATCAAAAGGATATCGAGTTATGCTTATCTCTAAAGAAAATGATGGCTATATGGGAAATTCACACCCAATCGGAATTGAAAAACTCGAATCCGGTCCAATTGAAAATGTCATAGAAGTACTACAGAAATCAAAACTATTTATAGGAATCGGATCTGGTTTGTCTTGGTTGAGTTGGGCAACTGGAACAACTACTTGTATTATATCAGGATTTAGTTATGATTATACAGAACCATCAGGTGATGGTGTTATTAGAATTTCAACACCTCTAAATTTTTGTAAAGGATGTTTTAATGACCATAGATTAGATCCAGGAGATTGGAATTGGTGTCCTAATCACAAAGGAACAGATAGACAATTTGAGTGTTCTAAATCAATCACATCACAAATGGTGATTGATAGGATTAGTTCTTATTTGTAATTTTTTTCAATAAAAACTTTTAATATATAATAAAATTAAAAGTTAAAAAGATGACTTATAAAGATAATACACCTACTTACAACGTCAATAGAAAAGTTGCCAACTTTGGAGACTTCACTTCTAATATTGATGCAGAAAAAGAAAATCTAAAAAAGGTACAAAGATCATTCGAACCAAATTCAGATAGGCAAAACTTTCCATCAAATACAAGAAATGAATTTGATCCAATTACTAGAAAGATTACAGCTTTTACTAAAGATGAGATAGATGATAAAATCAAATCAGTTGAAGAGTTAGAAGAAGCTAATGAAAAAAAATCAGAAAAGTCTGAATCAATTGAAGAGTGTCCATCTTTTTCAGATTTTAACAAAGCCATTTCAGAACTAAAAAAAGCATCTAAAAAAATTCACTCTGAACTGAAAAGAGGTACTAAAGGTGAGATAGATGATTATATAGAAAAAAAGATTTTTGGAAGAGACGTATAAACCAAAAAGATATGCTTACATATAATTAATATGAACGCATTCTTTATAACTATAGTCATTTTAGCAATTTTATTTATTGGTACAATATGGACATCAATCGCTATATCTGAAAGATTTCCAAATTCAAGAATTACATCATTTATTAAAAAACATATAGTGGATAATTACGATGGAGATGACTTTTAGATTCTCTCTACTGGATATTCACCCTCATAACAGATAATATATCTTATATCTGCATTATTTAAATTTGGTAAATTAAAATTCTGGTCATTACCACCATACATAATCCCGACTATTGAAAATAATAAAGGATATCTTGTAGAAGATAAAGTTCTACCATCACAGAACATCCAACCCTCTGGCTCAAAATTTCCAGCAAATATTTTTATTTCACCTATAAAACTCATACTTTATATATTAAAAACCGATATCAGTAATCGATAACATCAATTGTGTTTCCACCGTGAGACTTGAAATTTATTGCCACTAAATCTGTAAAGTTCTTTTTACTTATGACTTTTTCTAAAGATTTGGCAGTTCTATAATCAGCTCCTGACCATTCATCCCAAGCTGTATAATCTATCCAATCAGTATGAAAACAAAAACAAGAACCACCAAGTTGATGTAACATAAATGGATGACCTGATTTCATTTTTTCCCAACTAATATCACTTGGTCTTAATTTACCATCGTGTCTAAGATTTCTAAATAAATGAATAGTATTATTATCAAAAGATTTTATTTCAGAAACAAGATTCTCTAAAAAATCATTGTTGTTAAAGTAGTCATCATCATCTAAGTAAAAAACCCAACCATCAACTAATTTTCTTTCCGATATCTTGAGATAAAGGTTATAAGGTGAGTGATTAAATTTAGGTCTATCAGTATTTGGAGATGAATCAAAGTCACCAAACCTTTCTACATCAACTGGAATCTTTCTGTCTCGATAATCAGATGCTGATATGTGTGCAAGTTTTTGTTGGTATTCCCAATCCGGACTAACAAAATTATCTACTAAGTCATGATGATTATAACTGTAAAATAAACCTTTTATTCTTTTGAGTGGAGTAACTCTTAATAAGTTTAGATTGTTAAAATTTTTGAGATACTCATAAGTTTCTGAATTTTCATAAGTACAAATGTGATTTATGTTTTTATAAGTTTGAGAATGAACTGACTCATAACATCTCTTAAAAAAATTTTTCCTACTAACTCTAGTGATTATATTAATTAATGGATCACTCATAAACCATTTGTTTTATTTTTATATAAAATATATGAAAATTGTTTATGTAACACCACACTTGTCGACGGGTGGAATGCCTGAATACTTAAGGAATAAAATTGACTTACTAAAAGATGAAAATGAAATATGGGTAGTCGAGAAATCATTTGAGCCTGCTTATAGAACGGTTAGAGATAAGATTGAATCTTTAATTGGTAAAAACTTAATAACTCTATCAAGTAATTTACAAAAACTTCCTAATCTAATACATCAAATAAATCCAGATGTTGTTCACTTTGAGGAACTTTCTGACTATCACTTCCCAAGTGAAGTGCTCGATCAGATATACACACAAAATAGAAGTTGGAAAATATTTGAAACTCTTCATGATTCATCAATCGACCACTATGAGAAAAGATATATTCCAGACAAAATGTTGGTTGTTAGTCCTTGGCAAATAAAGAATTTTCTTGAACTGAATATACCTATTGAAATTATTCAACATGAATTAAAACCAGGTATTAGAAATAGAGAATCAGGACTTAAACAATTAAATCTAGACCCAAATGTTAAACACGTTTTACAAGTTGGTTTATTTTCAGTTAGAAAAAATCAAATTGAAACAGTTGAACTTGCTAGAAGAATGCCAGACGTTCAATTTCACTTTGTTGGATCATTGACAGATAATTACAGTTCTTATTGGAAACCTATTTTAGAAAACCTACCTAAAAATTGTAAAGTGTGGGGAGAAAGACCTGACCCTGAAACATTCTATTCTTGTATGGATTTAGTAATATTTCCATCAAGAGGTCATTACGGTGATAGAGAAACTAATCCACTTGTTATTAGAGAATCTATAGCTTGGAAAATCCCACTTCTAGTAAGAGACTTACCATTCTACTTAGGAATGTATCAAGAGTCAGAAAATGTCAAATTCATGAAAGATGAATATGAAGATAATATAAAAATAATAAGAAACTTATTAAATATGAATAAAGAAACAAACCATACAGAAGTAAAAATAGATGATAACTTCTTTAAGAAAAAACTATTTAACATTACATTTAATGATGATGATAATAAAATTAATTTTGAGTATTTAGGTGACCAATCATTTAACTCTAAAGTTTGTGTTAGAGATATTGATACACAAGCAACAATATTCACATTTGATGCTAATTTAGAATCCGGTATGAGTTACTGGTGTATTCCAATACCTAAAAAGTTTTATGACTTTTCTAATCCTAATTTTGGTGGATTTCTTTATGACTTTTATCAGAATGATAAAAAAGTTTATACCATGACTACAAGATTGAGAAGAACTCAGTTTCCAAAAAGAAAGTGTAAAAT
>JACCDX011616034.1_pt1 | contig 12797 bp, 9 predicted proteins | sample 7449681 | NCBI WGS metagenome assembly JACCDX01 (sample SAMN15323450, study PRJNA562643) | freshwater metagenome | isolation source: river surface water | place: USA:Blue River Watershed | collected 2017-08-18
AAGACGCCCTGCACGCTACACGCGCTGCGGTGGAAGAAGGCATCGTGGCTGGCGGCGGCGTGGCCTTGCTGCGCGCACGTCAGACCGCTGGCACCATCAAAGGTGACAACGCTGACCAAGACGCCGGTATCAAACTGGTGTTGAAAGCCATCGAAGCCCCATTGCGCGAAATCGTTTACAACGCGGGTGGCGAGCCATCTGTGGTGGTAAACGCTGTGTTGGCCGGCAAAGGCAACTACGGCTTCAACGCTGCCAACGACACCTACGGCGACATGATCGAAATGGGCATCTTGGACCCAACCAAAGTGACACGCACTGCGTTGCAAAATGCAGCATCTGTGGCTAGCTTGATGTTGACCACCGAGTGCATGGTGTCAGAAGCTCCAAAAGACGAAGCTTCTGGCGGTATGCCTGACATGGGTGGCATGGGCGGCATGGGTGGTATGGGCGGCATGGGCATGTAATTGCTCAGCCACTTTACTTGAGCATTTCGGTGCTCTTGTTTAATGTCCAAAGCCTCACGATCAAAGATCGTGAGGCTTTTTTAATGCCAATTACGCCCAAGATCGCTGACCAAAATCAAAATGCTCCTGTTGGTGAAAAGGCTCGACTTCGTGACTCAACGAAATAATATTAACCAAAGCCAAGAAAGGAAGCGCCTTGGCTTTAGGGAAAATAGATATACGCGGGATCCGAATATCGATCTCTAGCATTCGGTTGTACATCTGAGACTCCAGCAGTGGTCGCCTAAATTCTGGCTTATCAACCGTCAACTTGTACAGCTCACCTTTGCTCAACAAACTATTCGCATGACCGTCAATGTCATGCACACGAACAGAAGCACATTTTTCGCTATCAGAGAACCCTTCGCTGAGCGAGACTGTGACGCGGTGCACATTTTTACTTGGTAAGTCTTTCGGAATGCTCGGATCCAAATTGAAATCAATGGAACCAAAATCCGAATGAACAACCAAAGGATATGAGCCAAACCGATTCAGCACATCTCTAGAAAAATCCGGATTGCTTGTATTGTCAATTTCCGCTTGAAAATCTTCGTAAAAAACGTCATCAACTTTGGTCTTATCAAGAATAATTTGCACCTGCCTTGCTGCTGTTACAAATTCTTTGGCGTGCCTTCGCACCCCCACCTCTAAGTCATCATTGAGTTCAGGAGAAAGGTAAGTGTTCTTAAGTGAAACCAACGACATCAACAGTTCGACGACTGGCTTGCGCTCAAGCATCACAACAGATTTCTCTTTAGCTAAACTCAAAAGCAATTCGCCAGCGTGATCAAGGAGTTTTTGAACATCCGCGAGCAAAACAAAAGGGGCGTCAGGAAGATATGCCTTTGCCAACTTTGGATCATCTTTGAACATCGCTTTCAAAGATCCCACAAATTGGTCTTGCTTCGAATCTTCATAAAGCCTTCTTTTTGTTTTGGCATCCATTTCTTTGCTCTTACTTTTTCTCATTTGATTTAGGCCCCATTTTTAGACAAAGCACAAAGGCTCCACGCAAGCACGAGAAGCTTGAGTTGCAACAAACGCCTAGCACTCCCAGTTAGGTTGTTCTTATTTGGTAGCAAGGTAATCCGTGGATGCAACCCTATGCGCTGAGCTGGAGCACTCAAGCGAATTGCACAGTGCTGTGCCAATCGTGCATTTTGAGCTGCATTGGTATAGCGAGCATCGCTCACGACTTCTAAACAATAGCCACTCATCTTGAAAACGTTCGCCGCGTCGAACAAGCGCGACTCCCAATCCTCATGTAAATCGTTGCGAATAATTAAGTCGAGGATGCTTTTTAGTTCCAGCACCTTGCGTTGGCGAAAAATGTTGAACAGTGCGTGAAAGTCTGTTGACCTTCGAAAATAGGAATCATCGGTTAACGTCTGCTCAGCAAACTGCGAAGAAAAACGTTGAATAAATGAAAACGCAACGCCCTTACGCTTTCTGAGGAAAATTTTCTCCAAATAAGAAGCTTGAGAAATCGTGATGTGTGCAATGTCTAATGCGTTAATCTCCTCAAAATTGAGTAGTCGCATGTACAAATAGATGACCGCATCAAAGATTTGCAGACTCTCAGAGATCGAGTGAACCTTAGCAGCGCGACCAAAAAATGTGTCCGGTTTAGATGCATGATTCTTTTTAAACCTGATATCTCGATCATCGATGAATCGCTGGACAGGCAATAGCCATGGATCAATCCGGCCCTTGATATCTTTTCTTGTATTGCAACTTGATACGTCACCATTTGCCTTGATGCTTGATAACTGCTTACCACTCGGGCGTTCAAACGCCAAAAGTGCCGACAGCGACATCGCACGGATGAAATGGTGCGTATAAAAATAAAAAAGAATGGTTGTTCGTGGACGCGAATGACCTGCTAGTAAGCAAACCTCATCTACACGCCAAGCTTTTTCCTTTGTGTATCCAAAATACTCTTGCAGAAAATTTGGACCGATACGACCGGTTAAAAACCCGTGGAGTACTTCGTCCCAGCTCTCAAACAGCTTGTAACTGATGGATCTCGCGCGTAAATGGTGAATTCGAAAATCTGCATCGTTACTCGTAATAGACAAGGATTGGGTCAATGATTGATGAAGCCAATTTGCGGAGTCTCCAATCGTATTGGACTCAGAGTCTAAGAATAAAAACTCATCTTGGTGTGAACTTCTTTTGAGTACACAAACTCGATGGTGAAGCTTCAAAAGCTTTTCATGCAATTCACCACTGACTGGAAGTAATCGATGACTGCTCTCCGATTTCAGGTGACTTAATCCAACAGGTTTAATCACAACCCCATACGACCACGTCAGTAAACTTGAGCTCATTAAGCTTGCGCACTCTCTCCAACGCATTGGAGCCTCTCGCAATAGCAAACTAGAGACCTCTAATTTTGCTAATCGTAGGCTATTCTCCGAGTCCCAGGATTGACTTAATCTGACACCCCCTTCAAATTCATACGGTGTGATGTGACTAACCGCCGTCACTTTGACAGGAAGCGGCGATGCACTTTTATGTTTTATAAAAACGTCATTTGGCACCGCATATCCAACACTTTGAAGTGTTTTTAAAAACCACATCGCCGCTGCGTTCTGTGCGTCTTGGCGCCGAGAATGATTTGAGTCCTCCTCATGCTCTACTCGTGCAGACACCGTGAAAAAGACATCTGAAATCTCAATGAAATCTAATTCATTGAGCTCACCTGGAAAGCATAATTCGAGTGTCAATATGGCATGGCGCAGAGTTCCCATGTATGTCGCAACACTGCTGAATTCCAAACGACCAGGATTTGAAGATCTGACTAATTCGTTATTGAACAAGATACAACGATGCATAGCCTGTGACCATGTCGCATCAGAAAAAGGAGCGCGCTGCGTTGCCATAAGTTCGTAATGGTTAGCACACGCTCGGAGTTCACCAAGTCGGCCCTTGTTACTGCCAATTTTGTTGATGGTGCTATAAATCCAAGCCAGCTCTTCACCCAGTGGACTTAATTGCGTATGGAGACCCTTAGACTTTGTCACGCTAGGTATGTTTATCCCAAGAAGCTTTAACGATGCATGTGTTGTTGGGATTGGCGCAGATTGACGAGGTGAATACGCAAGCTGCAAGGTTGTAGGAAGCGACAAATCAAGCCATAACGACACCGCCGCAGTGAGAAGATCGATAGAGGCAAGCGATTGGATGTCATCATCAAAAAAACCTGGAATCGATTGAGATAGCCATTGATTCACATTCGACTCAACAGAAGCACGATCAGGTAGCTTTGTTAATTTCACGCATTGGTTCAGATACAGCGACGTAGGTGTTTGCAGTGGGGAAACTCGGTCATGCATATCGCCAACACGTCGCCAGCGGACATGCCATCCATAGGGACCTTTGGTAAAAGCCTCTTGCCCTTTACTCAATATTTTTTCTAAATCAGTTTTTTCAAACAACCCATCAAACATCACCAAATGAAGCCAAAGTCCTGACCACTCACATAAATGGCCATCGCCTTGTAGCAACTCAAGTCGAACTTTCTTGGCAACAATTTCAGCCGCTATGTGGCTACTGCCAAATTGAGGGCCTTTCACCCCGTCCTCTACGACACGCCGACATGTTTGCGCATGCTTGTAGAGCGCATGCATTGGAAGTGTTAAAAAAGCGCAGTGAAAAGACTGTTTCTTTGCAATCCAAGATAGATTCATCCAGTTGCTAAAGACTTTTTCTAACTCAAGACCTGATGCTTTGATCGCTGAAATCGGCGAGTAGACGGATGCAGCAGTTGGCATCTCTAGCCCTACAGTCGCATGCCCTGTGATAACTCTGAGTAAGTTGTGATCTCGATGTTCGAGACTCCACACCGTCACAAGGACATGGCGCATGAAGTTTTTTCCTCGTTTAAAGTACTTCATGGACATATCCTCTACCGCATCAGCACGCAACGGTCGACGCTTGACTACCCGACCATCGATTTCGAGTTCATTAAATGCTGCGACATTGAATCGATACTGGCCTTGCGCGAGTTCGTGCCAAATTTCATTTTTAGCTTTGGGCATATGCTGAACCAAATCTTTAGCCAAAGCGACTTGAGCTAGTCCATATTGAGTCAATACTCTTTTGGTCAAACTAATTTTTGGAACCAAGCGAGGACCTCTATCCTCTTCTACTTGTTTATCATTCCAAAACACAAACTCATCTGAGCCATAGATCGCACCATTGGAAATCTCTTCAGGTTTAGACCCTCGCCCTCCAACGCTAAAGACCAACATGGCGAGACTGAGTCGAGCGCACTGATTAAAACTCTCAATCTTTTTCGGTAACGGGCTATTTCGTGCAATAACTTGAGTCGCCAGATTCAGCGCACCCAGCATGGCATCAAATCCTTTTCTTAAATCTTCTTGTGTAGGATTTTTTCCATAAAACTGAAAAGTATCAGCTACTACGCGTTTGATATCTCCCAAGCCAAGGTATAAAAAAACTTGACCGCAAGATTTCTCCAACTCTTTTGCATTAGGGTGAAAGTAATTCAGTATGTTTCCATTTGCCAATCTAGGCGAGAGTCCACAGACAGCCGCCTCTAGATTGTTTCCAAGCACATGCAAGTAAACGTTACCTATGGAATGGGCCCACTTTCCAGGCCAAGCCTTGAAGTTGGTATCGCTACATTTTTTGAGTTCAACTCGATGCTTTGACTCTAGACCTTTCCAACGCTGCGTATTCGGTTTGACGCTAAACAATTCCGACACATACGATGCAGATGGATAGGCAAGCCATCGACGTCGTAACGCTTGTGCAACAACCAACGGCAGAGGTAAGACAATTTGTTTTTCATCTAACTCACTGACATCCACTAACTTCAGCATTCTTCCCATATTGAAACGAATGCATCCATGATCAGCATCCAATCGAATGTCATTCATATCCACCAAGGACACATTCATCAACACATGAAAAGGAAGAGGCAACGAGATCTGCAACAACGCCAACAAATTCACGTCTGCCTCATCTGAGGTTGTTCGACTAAATTGATGACATCGACGGAGCAATGACTGAGCAATCTGACGCACATGCGCAATAGGCATTGAGTTTCTAGAGCCGAGCCCTAGACGTTGTGAGCGTTCTTGGTATTGAAGGCCAGACATCAAGTACGTCATGAGCGAATCACCACGACTGAATTTCTCAGGCCTGTGCTTTTTCACGTTCTCCAGCTCGGTAGCGACTTGATCGCTCTTGACTCTTTTCAAGCCTGTTGTTGTATCAATATCTTTCGCTGTGCTTGTTTCTTCTTCGCTTTGCTCTGCCTCAAGATTTCTTCTAATATCTTTTAACGTTTTCAGATGGGTTAGCGCTGGCATTGGCGAATCAAGTATTCGATCGCAACATATCGCCATGGCTCGTTGCGTTTTTTGTTTGATCGTGGGCAAGCAATCAGAAAATCGACCCACCTCTTTACCCTCTAGTGCATCAATGATGGCTAGCCATCCTTTTAGCTTTTGAGGCTGCTCTAGCGTCTTGACCAAGACTTTATAAAGTTGCGTTAGCCCACTTAAGACTGAAATCGGCATTACCCTGCCTTGCGCTGCGTAAAACAAAATTGCACGCAAGTACAGATGGTCAACGCCCTTCCTTTTGGAGTACTTTGCCGTTTGCCTTGCGCGGTTACAGCGCTCTTGGGCATGGACGTATGGGTGATATAGATCTTTTGCCGTTGGGATTTGACCGTTTGGCAAATTACAACAAGTCACTGCAATTAATAAAACTTCAATTTCTTTTTCCCACGCCCCATCTAGCCGCGTTGAAATTGAGCAGTCCTTGAGCATGTGCAGATAAGTCAAAGCGCCACCACCTGACAAGGGCCATGACAGCACCCTGAAAAGCACATGCGCCCTCAGTTGACCCCACGCAAGGTGACCAGGATTTGCTTGTGGAGACAGCCAAGCTACAGGCATCGCAATATTTTTCGTAATATTGCGAACTATCCAATTAAATTAATGCCTTAATTACAAGTAATACTCAATTTTTTAGATACTTTTAGTTGATCGCATAAGTACTTCTAAAGAAGGAGTTGCAGCGTCAACTACGCAGCTGACATCAATCCCTCAAGCTTGACCGCATCCACACAAAATGCACGAATGCCCTCTGCTAGCTTCTCAGTAGCCATGGCATCTTCGTTTAGTGCATAACGAAAACTAGCTTCCGAGTGATGAATTTCAGGCAGGTTCAACGCCATGGCCGTTGACACGTTTAACGATTGAGTCAAATGCTCATTCGAGGCCCCTAGTTGCGTCAGCAACTCAGGCGCAATCGTCAACAAATCGCACCCTGCCAGCGCAGTAATTTGCCCTACGTTTCTGAAGCTCGCGCCCATCACCTCGGTCTTGATGCCGTGACGCTTGTAATGGTTGTAAATCGCGCGGACCGACTTCACGCCAGGGTCGTTTGCATTTGCGTTGTCAGACTCCACCCACGCACTACCAGCCGACTTTTTGTACCAGTCGTAAATGCGGCCCACAAAGGGGGAAATCAGTTGCACTTTGGCATCACCACAGGCCACAGCTTGAGCAAATGAAAACAGCAACGTGAGGTTGGTGCGAATGCCTTCGCGCTCTAACTCCGCAGCGGCTTGAATGCCTTCCCAAGTCGAGGCGATTTTGATGAGCACGCGCTCGCGCTTCACACCCTGAGCTTCGTACAGCGCCATGATGCGTTTGGCACGTGCCACGGTGGCGGCTGTGTCAAAGCTCAAACGCGCATCCACTTCGGTAGACACACGGCCAGGGATGGTGGCCAAAATTTCGCAACCAAAGCGCACCAACAAGCGATCAATCTGCGCGTCCATGGGCTCGTTGCCATGGGCGGCCACGGTGTCTTTGAGAAGGGGCAAGTATTCGGGCTTTTGCACCGCTTTCAAAATCAGCGATGGGTTGGTGGTCGCATCTTGAGGTTGGAACTGAGCGAGTTGCTTGAAGTCGCCAGTGTCGGCCACGACGGTGGTGAATTGCTTGAGGGCGTCGAGTTGGTTCATGGCGTGATTATCCTGTGTCACCAAAAGTCTAGCGGCTTCGCGCTACAGTCTGATTTATGCAACCTTTTACGCCCAAGAAAATTCTCATCCTCGGCGGCGGCGGCTTTGTAGGCCGCCACGTGTGCTCGCGCCTGAGCTTGCAACACCACCAAGTGACGGTGCCCACGCGCCGCTTGCCCGCGCGCCACATCCAAATGATGCCCGGCGTGACCGTGGTGCAAGCCGATGTAAATGACGCCAAACAGCTGCAAGCCTTGGTGCAAGGTCATGATGTGGTGATCAACCTGATTGCCATCTTGCATGGCACGGAAGACGAATTCACGCACGCCCACGTCACCTTGCCCGCCAACTTGGCGCGTGCGTGTCATGCGGAGAACGTCACTCGCTTGATCCATGTGAGTGCATTGGGTGCTGACGTACACGGTCCATCGATGTACCAACGCAGCAAAGCGCGAGGTGAATTGGCGCTGCTGTCAGCGGCAGCCAAAGCGCCGCTAGGCTTGACGCTGTTGCGCCCCAGTGTGATTTTTGGCAAAGATGATCAGTTCATCAACCTGTTTGCAAGCCTGCAAAAGGTGTTTCCAGTCATGCCACTGGCGGGTGCGCACACGCGCTTTCAGCCCGTCTGGGTGCACGACGTGGCGCAAGCCATCGTTCATTGCGTCAACACATCCAGCACCGAAGGTCAAGTGTTTGAGCTGTGTGGCCCCGACATCTTGACGCTGACCGAACTGGTGCAACTCGCAGGCCGTTGGGTGGGCAAGCAGCGCCCCGTCATCTCTCTGCCCTACGCCATCGGTTGGTTGCAAGCGCTGTTGATGGAATGGGCACCAGGCAAACCGCTGATGAGCCGCGATAACCTCGACTCGATGAAAGTGCACAACGTGGCCGTGGGCCACTTGCCTGGTCTGCGCGCGTTGGGTATTTCTGAACCCAAGTCCATCAAACGCTTGTTTTTGGCGGGCAAGTGATGAAGACTTACCTAGTAGGCGGTGCGGTGCGCGATAGCCTGATGGGCTTTGCCGGCGCTGACCGCGACTGGGTGGTGGTGGGCGGCACACCCGAAGCTTTGGTGGCGCAGGGTTATCAGCCGGTGGGCAAAGACTTTCCGGTGTTCTTGCACCCCAATACACACGAGGAATACGCCCTCGCCCGCACCGAACGTAAAACTGCGCGCGGCTACCACGGCTTTGCCATCCACACGTCACCCGAGGTGACGCTGGAAGAAGACCTGGCACGACGCGACCTGACCATCAACGCCATCGCCCAAGACGGTGACACCTTGGTTGATCCCTACGGTGGTCAGCGCGACATCACCGCCAAAGTGTTGCGCCACGTGACCGAGGCCTTCCGCGAAGACCCCGTGCGCATCTTGCGCTTGGCGCGCTTTGCCGCACGTTTTCCCGACTTCACTGTTGCACCTGAGACGATGACACTCATGCGCGAGATGGTGGCCGAAGGCGAAGTCGATGCCTTGGTGAGCGAACGCGTGTGGCAAGAACTGTCGCGCGGCCTCATGGGCGCCAAGCCATCGCGCATGCTGCAGGTGCTGCGCGAATGCGGCACCTTGCAACGTCTGCTGCCCGAAGTCAACCAACTCTACGGCGTGCCCCAACGCGCCGAATACCACCCAGAGATTGACACTGGCATTCACCTAGAAATGGTGCTCGACGCATCGGCCCGGATGAACGCACCACTCGACGTGCGCTTTGCCTGCCTGTGCCACGACCTCGGCAAAGGCACCACGCCTGCCGACGTGCTGCCCCGCCACATCGGTCACGAGCAACGCAGCGAAAAACTCACCCGCGCGCTGTGCACGCGTTGGCGTGTGCCCGTGGAATGCAAAGAGCTGGCGGAGCTGGTGGCGCGTGAGCACGGCAACATCCATCAGAGCTTGGGCTTTGGTGCAGAGGCGGTGTTGCGGTTGCTGGTGCGTTGCGATGCGCTGCGCAGGCCTGAGCGGTTTTTGTTGGCACTTCAAGCCTGTGAATGTGATGTGCGTGGACGACTAGGAAAAGAAGACGAGGCTTATGCGCAGAGGCCTCGGTTGGCTTTGTTGTTGAAGGCGGCGCAGTCGGTGGATAGCGCCGCCATCAGCGCGCAGGCTTTGCAGGATGGGTTGAAGGGGCCGGCTGTGGGGACGCGGATTGATGCGGCGCGGTTGGCGGGTATTGCGGCTGCTATTTGAGGTTGACACGTCTGTCAGAGACTTCGATTGACGGTGTGCGCATCGAAGCGGTGTGGCCACACGCTTGACACAGAAGGGAAGTTCAAAGCACCTTAGAGATGCCCGCACACACAAGGCTGAGAATGACCGTCGAAGCTAGCGGAATAAAGATCTCGCGCCCAAAAATTTTGAACCGGATATCACCAGGCAAGCGCCCAAAGCCCAGCTTTTGCAGCCACGGCGTGAGCGCATTGATGAGCAATAGCGCTAAGAAAACAACAATCAGCCAACGGGTCATAAATCGGCTTACAGCGCGTAAGTGCGATCACCTTGCGCAAAGCCCATAGGCTCCCACTCGGTGGTGCCGAAAGCAACAACCTTGAACAGCTCGCCCATTTCATGCTCGGTGATGAGCTTTTGCGCCATGCTTTTTTCATCCATGGGCGCATCCACCAACGGGGGCAACAAACCGCAGTTGATCAGGAAGTGGGCTTGGCTGGTGTAGCCCAGCACATTCAGACCCGCATCTTGTGCGGCCAACGCCACACCAGTGAAGTTCACGTGCGCGGTGATGTCTTTGCGGCCTACATCGGCCAGCGGGTCTGAATCTGCCTTGTGCAATTGGTGACACATCAGCGTGCCCATGCTGCGTTGGGCGTGGAAGTATTCGCTCTCGGGGAAACCGTAGTCGATGAGAAAAGCCGCGCCGCCTTTGCCAGTGGCTGCTTCGCCCGCTTTGAAACGGTCGGCCAAGGTGGCCACAAAGGCTTCGGCTTGGCTGTGAACTTCGGTCAGGTAGTCGTGTTCGCCAGGCACTTCCATGGGCGGGCGCAGATCGGTCACGCGGTCTTCCCACTGCAATGGAGAAACAGCCACACCCTCGGCAGCCGCTTTATCGTGGTCCTGTGCGTCAGCGTTCCACACCACACCGCGCTCATGCCACACCCCGCTCTTGCGCACCAGCAGTTGCACAGGCATGGCATCGAGCACTTCGTTGCCCACGACCACGCCGCTCAGTTGCTCAGGCAAAGCATCAACCCATTGCACTTTGTGCGCATGGGCTTTGAGCGTCTCTTGTTGACGTTCGCGCAGGCTGCCGGATAAGTCGACGATGGTGTAGCGATTGACGCTGTCACCCAAGCTGTCCAGCAACTGCAAAGCCAAAGCACCGGATCCTGCGCCAAATTCCCAAACTTCGTCGGTACCCGTGACTTGCAAGGCTTCGGCCACTTGGTGGGCCAGCGTCCGGCCAAAGTGTTTGGACATTTCGGGGGCGGTGGCAAAGTCGCTGCCGCTCTCAGGCGTGAGGCCAAATTTGCGCAAGCTGTTGGCGTAATAGCCCATGCTGGGCGCGTAGAGGGCGAGCGCCATGAAGCGGTCAAAGCCCAGCCAGCCGCCTGCATTGGCGATGCTGCGCTGAATCAGCGTGTACAAAGCCTGTTGGCCCGGGTCGTTGGATAATTGGGGGGTAGTCATTGGGTGCAGATCGTAACTCGACCCACTCCTCTCTTTTCATCACAGGCACCTCACACCATGCGCTCTTGGGCACTCATCACTGGCGGCAGCGTTCGCTTAGGCCGCGAAATCGGCCTAGCCTTTGCGCGCGCGGGCTGGAATGTGGCCTGCCACTACAACCGTTCCGACGCCGAGGCCCACGCGCTCTGCGCCGAGTTGCGCGGCTTGGGCGTGGACGCTTTGGCAGTGCAAGGCAACTTGGAAGACGAAGCGAGTTGCCAAAGCATTTTTGACACCACTGTGGCCATGACCGGCACTGCGCTGCAATGCGTAGTGAACAATGCGTCGCTGTTTGTCCCCGACGAAGGCACGGACTTTGACGAGGCACAGGCCTTGGCGCAAATTATGGTCAACCTCATGGCGCCTATGCGCTTTGGCAAATGGATGGCGGTACTTCACAGGGCATCTGCTCCGAGCAGCAACAAGACGGCCGCCGCAAACTCTGGCACAGCGCCTGCAGTGGCCTCGACCAAGCCCAGCGTCATCCATGTGTTGGACCAAAAGGTGTTCAACCTCAACCCAGATTATTTTTCGTACACGCTGTCCAAGCTCGCGTTGGAGCGCGCCGTCAGCCTGCAAGCCCAGTCGCTCGCACCCACCTTGCGCGTGAACGCTGTGGCCCCAGGCTTGATGTACTTGAGCGGCCCACAAACCCAAGACAACTTCAACCGCGCCGCAAGCGCCAACTTGCTGCGCCAACCCATCAACCCAGCCGACGTGGCCAGCAGCGTGGTGTTTTTAGCAAGCAACGCCAGCATCACGGGCACCACGGTGCGCGTGGACAACGGCCAACATTTGGTACCACTCGCACGTGATGTGATGTTTGTGGTCGAGGAACTTTTCAAATCATGAACGACCAACTTTTACGCAACTGCCGTCGCTTGTTTTTGCGCGGCCTGGCTGTGCAAGCGCACATCGGCATTCACGACTTTGAGTTGCATGCGGCACAACGCATCGTCATCGATGTGGACTTGTATGTATCCTTCGCAGGCACGCACCCCAAAGACGACCGCATCGACGAAGTGGTGGACTACGACTTTGTGCGCGCCGTGGTGCACGCACGCATCGCGCAAGGCCACATCAACCTGCAAGAAACTTTGTGCGACGACATCCTTACGCATTTACTGGAGCACACCGGCGTGATGGCCGCGCGCGTGTCCACCCGCAAGCCCGACGTCTACCCCGACTGCGAAGCAGTAGGTGTAGAAGTATTCCGTGCCAAACCCGGAGTGCTGTGACATGGCAAGCAAAGGCACCCAAATACTGAACCTCACCGGCCTGCGCTTTGATGCCAACCTCGGCATCTTGGAACACGAGAAGGTGGACCCGCAACCCATTCAAGTCGACGCTGAGTTGAACCTTGGCACGCAACCCCTGCTGCCGCATGACGATGACATTTGCCACGTGCTGGACTACCGCAAGGTGCGTCAAATCATCTTCACCGAATGCACAGCCGAGCATGTGAACCTGCTCGAAACCCTCATTGGCAAACTCGCCCATCGACTCATGCAACTGCCGGGCGTGTTGGGCGTGCGCGTGAAAATCGCCAAGCTCGAAATTTTTGACGACTGTGAAGTCGCCATCCGTATGGAAACAGGAC
>JACCDX011623465.1_pt1 | contig 12789 bp, 22 predicted proteins | sample 7449681 | NCBI WGS metagenome assembly JACCDX01 (sample SAMN15323450, study PRJNA562643) | freshwater metagenome | isolation source: river surface water | place: USA:Blue River Watershed | collected 2017-08-18
GGCCTTGAGGCCGGGCTTACCGGGATTCGCACGATTGTAGGAGGCACGACCTTTAGCATTGAGACCACCTTTAGGGTCTTTGCCTTCAGCCCGCTGCCATGCTGGAGTTTTGGCCATGCCTCCATTATACTATAGTTATGCCAATCTTTCAAGACTGATAGACTCTACATCGAACTCGCCGGGGGCATAGAAGTGCAACAAATGAACCCCATTCCACCACAACTTCTTGGCCGCTTTGGCATAGGCAAATTCGCCTTTGGGGTCCACGAAGCAGCCACCTACTAGGGCATGCAACTTGGAGCCATCGGCCTTGGTGCGGGTAGCGGTCGACAGCAGGTGAGAGTGGCCGCAGACACAGGAACTATGCTGGGATTTCAGTAGGTTGTTGGCATGGTGTTCACCGCCTTGGGGCCGCCCCATTACACCGCTTACGAAGTAGTGCTGGAAGATGGCGCCATAGATATTGGCAGGCTGTAGGAATTTGTGGAAGTTGATTTTGACTGAGGACCGATAGGTCTTGATTAGCTGTTGGACAGTTTTGGGGAAGCCCGATGTCAGCAGCCGGTTGTCAGAGACCATCCACTTGTTGTAGCGATCTTCGTGATTGCCTTCGATGAACTCGAGGTCTGGTGCCCCGCATGCGTAAGCAATCGAAACGATTTTGTCGAGGGCCGCGAAGCCAGCTTCAATATCTTTTTCGAGGGAGCGTTGATACCAGTGCGGCGAGTTCATGTCATGGGTACACAGCGATTCGAAGTCCCAGAGGTCACCGATGTGAACTACCTTGTCGAGCCTAGCTTCCCGCCCATTCAGGAGAACCAACAGCTTGTCGAAGCGGTCCAGCGAATCACCCGGCATAGCATGGGTATCGGGGATCAGCAGCACCGTACGAGGTTGGAACTTAGTCGCCATTAGCTAGGACCTTTGTGTTGTCCGAAATGAATTCGTTGGTATAGCCTGCAAGGGGGCGGTCATCTAGAAGCCATGGTCCACTATCGGCGTCCATCAAAATGCACAGGTTGGCAGCCGCGTGGGCTAGATGGCGAAGTCCGGTTTCTGGATCACAGTCTTGACCATCCCACCAAGCCATTAAGTGGCGCATCGCTGCATCGTAATAGGTGGAGGAGGAGACCGGGTCCTTGCGCCAATTCATAGGGCCATACTTGATAGCGCCGATTGACATGACTTGACCGATGGCGAGAAGAGGAAGCGGCGGCACCTTGCTTAGTGAGGGTTTGGCTATGCCGTATTGGGTCTTGGGATTGGTGTCCATCAGAGGCCCCACACAAAAGCCAGCAGACTAACCAGAAGGCTGATAGCTGAGAGAGCCATGGCCGCCGCGCCTATGTAGTCGATCCAACTGAATTCACGGTCGCGGTGGTCTACGTACTGGGCAGCGACTACTGCTACAACGGCGGCGAGGATGGCTATGGTGGATGCGATTTGAGTGACGATCATGTCAGACTCCTGTTGAGCCGAAGCCGTTAGCGGCCCGCTCTGTGGTTGAAAGGTCAGTGACTTCTACAACTGTAAGTTGCGGGAGGGGAAGGACCATGAGTTGGGCGATACGCATACCCGGCTCGATCATGAAGATTTCTTCGGACGGCCATTGAGGGGAGAAGGGATGACGGGCCAAGATGATTTTGAGTTCGCCCCTGTAGTCTTCGTCGATTACACCCGGAGCGTTCAGAACTTGGAGACCGTTTTTGTGGGCCAGCCCTGAGCGAGAGCAGATCAAACCTACGTGACCGGGCGGCAACTCAATGGCAATGCCTGTGCTGATTGTGCGGCGGGTTCTCATGTCGTCTACCCAGGCACGTTCGTCAGCATAGAGATCGAAGCAAGCAGCCCCAGTAGTAGCTCGTGTAGGGAGAATGGCTGTGCTGGTAAGCCGCTTAAACTTTAAAGTCCTGTCCATTGACATTCCTTGTATTTGGTAGGAGGAATTTCTTCGAGCTTGTATATACTAAGCGGCTTCTTATGGGAAGAACTTTTTGCATTTTTATAGACTTGAAGATAGGAAATTATAGCGTTCGGGTAAATTGCCTGGACGATGGGGCCATAGAATTCGATGAGCTTTTTACGGGCTGGCCGCATCCAAGATAGTTTGACCTCGACGATACAGATGTGATTGTCGTCTAGCCAGAGTAAAGCATCTGGTTGGCATACGCCTGATCGTCGAGGAGTTTTGAAGTGCAGCCAGGGTGACGACTCTACCTTCGGATAGATAAAGGTTAGCCGCTTCTGGACTGCCTTCTCAAAAGAGATGCCCGCCTGTTGAGCCTTGGTGCGCTTTTGTTTGGGGAATATTGGAGTGTAGTCTGCATAACGCGCTACAACAGGCGAGCCTAACTTCATACGCCCCCTTCGTTGAGCTTCTTGAAGAAGGAGTTTTCCAGAACCTTGATACCCAGAGCAAAGTCCGCAGCACTGCCAGGGGAACTGAAGACTTGACCGTACTCTTGGTCTGGAACATCTGGGTCAGTAGCTGCGATGTAGCAAATGAAGTTCTTGATGTGGAGCTTGTTGTCCAGCATGAACTTCATCATGGTTGTCATCGACTGAATCACCGAGGTCTGCTCTTGCGATATGCCTTCGAGTGACTCATCAATGGGTGCCGTCGAGGGCTGGCTAGTGGTTACGATCTTGAAGGGAATTACATTTTCATTCGACACAGTATCCGCTCCTTGCGTTGTTGGTGTGTTGTATGATGTTCGTACGGATGACATAGATGGTTGTTCCGTTCGAAGGGTCTACCGCCTTTTCAAGCCATACGCGAACTATGCAGCCCCGCTTCCGCCACCAGTTCTTGATGTCAGCCATGAGCTTGTAGTTCGCTGCTCGATCCGAAAGGTAGTCATGCCTTGCCATGGGGCCTCCATTTTTTAAGGCCGTCAGGGTTCTTGTCGCTGGCCTTACCCCAGTTGTAACCTATTTCCACATCGAATGGAATATTTATTTCGCGGGTGGTGCCCTTGATATCGGTTACCGGGAAAGGAAAGCTAAGGCATTCAAGAACTTGGGGCAACAGTTCGTCGGCCTTGTCGATACGGACTTGACCCAGAACTGCGTCATGCAAATTGAGAAGGATTTGGACGTCGGCGCCGGGCTTACCTTCGAAGCGTTCCCACAAATTGTAGATGCCGATGTTCATGAGGACGCCGACACAATGCTGGGGCACAAAGGCAATGGCTTCACGGAGGGTGGCATCATCCCAGCGCCTATTCCAAAAGGTACGACGCATGCCAAAGGGAGTAGTCAGATAGCCTTTGGTCTGAAGCTGCTTGGCCACCCACACATGCCAGTCAGAGATGCCAGGGAAGCGCCTGAAATACATAGCCTGGAAGGCTGTTGCTACCTCAGTCTCCACCTTCATTTGCTGCGCCAGAGTGTACGGTTTGCCGTAGTAGTTACTTCCATGGGCGCCCCGCTTCGTGATGTCACGATATGAATAGCCGCGATAGTATTCACGTTCAGCAAGCTCCCTGTCTGGCGGGAAACCGAAGACCATCGAAGCGACCATCGTGTGTGAGTCACCACCTTCAACTGCGGCGATGTAGTTTTCATCTCCCGAAAGATAAGCAACGATGCGAGCTTCCGCACCCTGTTGATCCGAATAGAACAATACATATCCGGGGTCCGCGACGAAACAGGTGCGCGCTTCTTTCGGAATGTTTTGAAGATTAGACCCGATACGGAACGGATGTTCACTAGATGAAAGTCGGAACGTCTCAGTGCCCGCGATATTGAACGAAGCATGGAAGCGGTTGGCGGGGGACAACTTCTTGGATAGGAACTCGATCTGCTTTTCGAGATCGCGGATGCGGAGGATATGGTTGGCGAAGAAGGCGCCTCTGATGTAGTCACGGGATATCCTTTCTAGGACCTCGCGGTCGGTGGCAACTTTGGTTTCACCCTTCTTGGATTTGGTTTGCTCCGGGATGGCAAGCAGCGAATAGAAAAGGAAGATGAGTTGAGGCGTTGAGTTGTGGTTGAAGGTGGTGCCCCAAAGTGTTTCACAAACGTAATCGAGATTGGCTTGGACCTTGGCCGCCCGTTCTTGAAGAGCAGCAACTAGGATGTCACGCTTGGCTGTATCGATCTGGACACCCCGTCGCATCATCGTGAGAATGGGGCCCAGCATTAGTTCGCTGTAGGTGTATCCCGGCTTCGCCCAATCAGGAATAAGACCCCCGTCAAATGTTTCTTTGAGGGCCATTGTTTGCATAGTGTCAAGTGAATTATAGATGATCTCCTGGTTTTCAGGAGTCGGTGTCAGGTCCGTGATTGTCTTCATGGGAGTCTCCTTTGAGGAAGGAGTTACGCATACGGGCCAGAATGTGCAGTGTCAAGGGAGGACCCTCGTAGTTGCGGACAAACTTGCGGACACGGTATGGATCAAGGTCAGCAGCCAGACATACTTCGTCGAAGTTCTGGGCAGTGGTGCCGTACTCTGCGGTAAGCCATGCTTGTGCTTGACGTTTATGAACAGTGGCGGCTGGGGTCTTGGGTATTGAAGTGGCGTCGATCAGTGCTTGAACTATTACTGAAGCCCACAGCCGCCGTATGCTAGAATCATCGTCAACCATTATGTCGGTACTTATTTAGATTTACCGACAGTTTGTGTTTAGTCAATTGCCCCTGCCTTGTTGAAGTCCTTCTTGGCCTTAGTTCGAAGGTGCTTCCATGCGCGGGTCGGTAGGTGGAGAGATGCTAGGAAGCCCAGCGATTTTTCCCACTCCGGTTGCCATGCATGATGCCGAAGCATCGTATCGAATATGTGGCCTTTAGGACGAATATCATAGGCGTCGAGGTATGTCAAGTCATAAGTCGCATTGTGGAATCCCCATGCCAAATCTTTCCTGTTGGCTAGGAATTTAATCCACAACCAGATGTCGAGTTCGTCCTGCTCTGACCAGATGTGATTGAAGGCTCGGTCTTCTAGCTGGACGTAGAGGCAGCAGTCTGAGGAAGGGGCAACCGAGAACTCGGTGATGCGGCCTGACTTACAGGTCTCTACGTCGAAGACGATTTCACTGCCGATGTGCTTCGTGGAAAATGCGTACAGATCAGCAACTGTTTCTGGAATGTAAATGGTTCGCGGCTTATCTACAAAGCGCTGTTGAACTTTACGCATAGAGGAAACTACGATTGGCCGTTCATTCCAGGCAAGCCTTGCGTAGATAGCAGGAGAATAGGTAGGCACCACCTGAAGGCCGGGTACAAAGGGGCTGTCAATATGGGTGCCGCGATAGGTGTCTAGTTTGGTTTCGCCTGTCAGGCAGAACATAGCGTGGGGACCCATGGTCAAAGCCATGTCGAAGCCTTCAAGGTCCTTGATTAGTTTGGCTCGATCAGCTTGGGCCAAGAGGGTGAGATCGCCACCTACCTTGTAGTCTCGGAAAAGGGCGGGCCACTTCTGGGTGTAGGCACGGTAGGCTATGGACAGGCGATCCACTTTTAGGTTGGCAATCTTCATCAGTTCGAGAGTTACATTCCACTCCCACTCTGACATGAAGTTGCCGGGCATACGATCAGCCGATGGCCAATCAACTACGAGGGCGATCTTCAAGAGGCAACTCCAACTGAACAGGTGGATACTTATGGACGACGGGTATGTTTACCCAATGACCATGTTCGTCGACGGTTTGCAGGGCGTAGGTCGTTGGACGCGGCTTGCCTTCTTCAGGTGAAGACCAGTTCTGAACTACGCGCAGGGTGGGGACAGTGTTGCGGCACATCAGTAATTCAACGGATATTCACTGACGTGTTCGGCCAGACTGAGTTGATCCGCACCCACGTGTTCGAGCAGGACGTTGACGGCGTTCAGGACTTGCATGTTTGTATGAACGTCTTCCCAGAGGTGGTCATTGGTTGGCTTCTTGGCTATGTCGATTTGGGTTTGACGGATGCACCAGATAGCAGTGTCGCCTGTATTCTTGAGCATACTAATCATGAACTGTTCGGCTGCTTCTGGGTCTAACTTGATGGAGAGGGTGTGCATGTTAGCGATCCTTATAGAAGATGTGATTGTCGATACGGGCAGTCTTCCGTAAGTGGCGCCATCCTACTATGGATGTGTCGTGGAAGTAAAGAGAACGGTTGGTCAGGTCAGGGAAATTACTAAGGGCCATGCTCGCAGATTCTTTAGCTGTTAGCCAATCTTCTACGTTGGAAGGAGGCAGTGTTCGACGAGCGGTACAGGCCCAAGAGAATTGACAGGTGCGCCCGTTCTTCTGGTAGACTACATCACAGATGTCAGCGGGGAAGCGAATGTCGTTAGCCCTATTTAGGATTACCTGGGCGACGGCGATTTGTCCTGACCTAGACTGGCCTCGAGCTTCCCAATAGATGGCCGTTGATAGGCAGTGTAGATGGCGGTCTCGGTTGTTGGTGTCTTGCCATTCGAAGGGAGTCGGGTCAGGCGGTATAGCTATGGCTGGCAAGGGTTGCATCCACGTCAAGGCTACCAGCAACAGGATGGGCCAATAGAGTAGAAGGTCACGACCTAGGCGTAGCTTCATTGGAGGATTCTCCTTTGGGCTTGTGGCACTGGGGTTGGGAGGTGAACATGGAGATGGGTGCCCCTGGTTTTCCCCACCATTTAGCGGCTGCGTCGTGGACGGCAGGAGTGAGGGCACGAGGGCAAGTGGCGGCGTCAGCGCAATCAGCATGGAACGGACAGAACGTCATGTCGCGAAAGCTTATCAAGGGGTTTCTCCTATTGTGGGAAGGTCACAAGGTTTGGCTATGATTACGGAAGGCGTTGGCTTTATCGCAGCTTCCCGTTCCTCTCGCATCTTAGCTATTTCACGGAGGGCTTCGGCGGCGTCAGCGTAGGTCGGAAACGGATAGGCGTAGAAGCACCCGATGTCGACCAGATACCACCAGCCGTTCTTCTCCTTAATCATTCCTTTTCTCCTAGTGCGTGGATGGCGTTCATCATTTCTATATCCCGCTCCATAATATCTTCAAATGTTGCGGGTGTTTCAGGCACAGATTTGTTGGCTATTACTAACCGCGCTTCTTTCAACGCATTGCGCCGGGCGGTTTTTAACCTTGTCCGCAGCTTTTCGATTTCATCAACTGCTTCTTGATAGTTAGATAGGTATGCGTGGCTGGACGCAGCGAGTTTCTGTGACTCCGCCCGCAGCTTTTCGATTTCCTGCGCCGCAGTTTCCATGTCGCCTTCGGTTGGTTCTGCGTCCAGACGCAGCCGTTCCACAATGTCGCTCATTTCTTTTCTCCTGGTTCCAGTTTGAAGTCTTTGGGAGGGTGGCCTAGATAGTCAGCTTCGTAGAAGTGGACATAGGCTCGCTGGCTTTCAGGGATCAGCAGATGGATTTTCCCGTTTACCGCCATGATAATTCGGGCCACCCCTTGACCTACCCATATACGCCCAATACTCATGGGGATTGGTTGGCCAGTGGCAAAGTCTCTTTCGAAGATCATTCCTTTTCTCCTAGCGCTGCGCGGGCAATACTACACAGTTGATCCATGTATGTCATGGGGTGTGCGTCTTGTGTGTGCGACTTGATTGCCATCAGTGCCCCACGTAGTTTTTTGATTTCGGCTTCGGCGTCGGTGAGGCGTTTGCGAAGGGCGTCATAGGTTACTTCGGACATGGGTTCTCCTGCGTTGGCGAGGGCTTCCTGTGCGCGTTGTCTAACTTCATGGGAGGGTACTGTATCGGTTGGGTGTGCGTCGATTATCATGGGTTTTCTCCGCAAAAGAAAAGGGGAATAAGCCTTAGCCTACTCCCCTAGTTACGCTACAGCAAAGGAGGACGGAGGTTACGCAGCCTTGTTGGCCATGAACCACTCGACAGAATTGTAGCCACGGATTTCAGGGAAGGGACCTTCGACAGTACCGTCATCGTTGGTACGAGTCTTGTGGATGATGTCGAGTACCACTTCGCTGCTAGGCAGGTATTCCATAGCTTCGCTGAAGGTCTTGTCCTTGAGGTCCTTATTGATGCGAATAAGGTTTTGGCGGGTAATGTCTACTGACTTGTCAGTGACCCAAAGAACGCCCGCCACCGGACGAACACGAGACATAACTACATCGCCCATGTCAAGGCTATGCAGAGGTTCGATCAGGGTGAACTCCATGCGGATGCCGGGACCCTTTTTGCCTTCAACCCGCTTAACACCACGGACACGGGCAAGGTAGGGACCTTCAGGAGGAAGGCGGCGCGAAGGGGCGTCAGAGGATTCACCAACTACTTGATCGAAAAGATTGTCAGCCATTAGCTGTTTTCTCCATATGGGTTGTCATAACGACGGGACAGCTTATACATCTGAGCGACTGCCCCGTCAAGTGTTTTGCTCAGAGATTCTTTTGATCTGCCACTTTTACTAGGCGGTTCATCATAGAGGCGAGGTCATAGGGTTCGCTTGCCTTGATGAGATTGGGCGCCGAGGTGCGGAGCGATGCCTTATCTGTAGCAGCAGTCTTGAAGACGCGGTTACCAGCACGGTCTACTTCGAGATGCCAAATATCTGAGAAGTAGGTTTGCATCTTCTTTGAGAACTTTTCACCGATGCCGACGGGAATGTCACGGGTTTTGCCGATGATGCGACCCTGGTCGTCCTTCTCACCTGTCTGCATGAGATGGGTCAACAGAATGACAGAGGCTCCCATGTTTATGCCAGTGAGGCGGTCGAGGGCGTCTCCATAATAGGCGCCTGCAATCTGGTAGTAGGAGCGTTTGTCATTCATGGCAGTTTTGTCAGAGGGTGCAGCAGCCAGCAGCAAATCACCTAGGAAGGTGCCGCTATCGATCACGACTACATCCTTCCCTGTCCAGGAAGTGCACGGCCCGAGGTCCTCGCTGTCTGTCTTCCAGTGCATGAGGCATTGGGCAAACCGCTTAGCTTCGGCCATAGCTTTTGCTGAAGAAGCAGCTCCGGTATCGAACAGGGAAACCGCTGATTGCTTGGCCGCCGTATAGGTATTGATGTAGACGGGAGCGTGGCCGGGCTTGAGGTAGTCGTCAATGATGCGGCTGTTCTGATCGAAGTCATGGATGAGAAGGCGGTAGCCAGCGTTGGCGAGTTGAGCGAGTGCTCCGGTCTTACCAGAGGCAGGTTCCCCACAGATAAGGATGCGGGGTGGCATAGCAACTGATTCATAGTTAGGCATCGAATAGGTTCTCCATGGTTGGTTCGGTTGATGTGTTGCGGGGATCGGTTGCCCATTGTGGACAGAAGGAAGCGACTTTGCACCATCTGACACAGCGCACAGCCTTGCCCGGTCTGAACTCCAGTGTCAAGTCCTTGACGGAACTGATGTGTTCTTCTGCCTCTGCCTGACTTTCGAAGACACGGACAGCCCTCACACGACCCCTCTTCAGGACTGCCCAGGAAGGAGCTTGTGCCCAGATGTCTTCTTCAGAACATGACTGAGGAGTTTCTTCCTGGTGAAGGCGGATGCGTTGCTCCATGAAGGAGAGGGTTTGCTCCTCTGTCCACATAGGAACGTCCAGCTTTATGATGGGAGCTTCTGGGTAGTCGGGGTCACGATCCGCAGAGTTCTCATCAAAGTTCCAGATGGCTGCTAGGATGGTGATCTTATTGATCGTGATGCCCTTCTCTTTAGCGAGCATGTAGCGGTAGATGTTGGTTTGCTGCACCCATTCTGAGGGGACTTTACCGCCTTTAACTTTGTACGCTTTGCAAGTTTTGACGTCGATGAGTTCCCCTTCACCGATGAGAACTAGATCGAATTGACCTTTGATCTGCCAGCCCAAGCACTCGGTGTAGATACTTTTCTCAGCGAGGGTATTGTAGTTTTGTTGGGCAGCCAGTTCCACTAAATAGTGAAGGGAACGTCCACGCAAGGCAGCGATCCTATCGCTTAGGTCCTCTTCGATTTCGTCCTCGTGTTTGGCTAGGAGGTGGCGCATCTGCGGAGGGATCAGCATCTCTGTCACTGATATGTCAGCGGAACCCTTGGAGTAGGGGTCTTCGGACAGAATGCCTACGATTATGTCAGGCAGGTTGCGCTTGTTAGTGTATTTCATATGGGCGAATCCATGCTCACAGGTGCCGGAGCTTTCTTTTTGCGGGTTGCCGCATTGGCCTTCTTAATTTTAGCGGTTGTTTCAGCAAGGGCTGCTTCATCTTCACGAGCTTTGCGGTGACGAGCATTGAGCTTGCGTAGTTCTTCGATCAGGACATCGAGGTCTTCACGAGTGTATTCTTCGGGGTCCTTGGCGAAGACTTGAGCGGGAGTTAGCTTGCTAAGAGGAGTGCTACCATTCCCGTTAGAATCATCAGGTGTATTAGGCGCATCAGTGTCGGACATCTTCTATCTCCTTGAAGGTAAAGAAGGGAGAGCCTAGACCCTCCCCGCTCGATGGACAATTACGACCGCCAGGGACCGTCCTCATCCTCATTCCAAACGTCGCCCCAGAAGTAGGAGTTTTCCTCAGGATCATATTCCGGTTCTACTGAGGTGGCGAAGTGCTGATCCTTGAAGATGTCGGCAGCGTCTTTGATCTCGAAGGCTACTGTATATTTGCAGGTCCGTAACTTTTGATTGTTGTAATCGGAAGGCACGGATACTACGTCGGCAGGATTGATCTTGACTGCAACCAGCTTGTCATTGCCGGACATAAAGTTCTTGGCGTATTGGTAAGCAGCAGCATGGAAGCCGTAGCTACAGGTCTGATTGCGATTGTCGTCAACATCATGGCGCAGCATCTCATGAGTAACGCCTGGGGAATTGTCGAACCTAGCTGAGTGTTTGTCCTTGAAGTCGGAACGAACTGCCTTGTAAGCGAGGAAGCAACCGTCCTCAGTGATGGGAAGATTGGCAGCCTCTAAGAATAGGAAGAGTTCGTTGCGGCTAGTCATGGATGGATTGGCCATGAGATTGTCAACGAACTTGCAGTAGTGATCAATTGGCAAGCCGCTATTGAAGAAGCCTGTCAGCTTGTCGGCTAGGTATCCAGTCAGCGGGACGCCCTTATAGAAGAGACCTTCCTCAGAGAGGGAGACATTGCCGTGACTAGTCTTGGAAACGTAGGCAACGACGGAAGCCAGCTCGACGGCTAAGTCCCAATCCTGTTTTGAGATGGCGTCGACGACTGCCTGAAAGTTTACATGGGCAGAGTCGATTAGGATGGGAGCTTTGCCCGAGGGGAACAAGGCGAGGGAGTTGGTCTTGATGATGTAGGGAATCATAGGTTTGGTTTCCTTTCAGCGGTTGATGTAATCGTTGAAGATGTGCTTGGGAAGACGAGCCATGTCCGTATAGTTGAGCATGGGATGGGCAGCGAGGAATTCCTTCCAGGCTGTTTGCAAGTCTTGCATGTAGGTTTCCACCTTGTCAATGGCCTGTTGTTGAGTAGGGGAAGCCCATTGGCCTAGAGGGTTGGCCTCTCCATAGGGGGAAGACAAGGGGCCAGCCGGGAAGTGAGGGGTCAATAACTTGATGAACTTTTCGGCGCCCGGCAAAATCTTTTGGCCTGACATAGCTGACCGAAACTCATTGAGGAATCCGGCATACTGACCAAGCAGTTCCCTAGTTAGGCGAACGGTAAGAGCCCTATCGTAGACCTGCTTGTCAGTGATGTTGGCTGCCGTCCAAGTTGAATTGAATTCTTGCCAACCGTGAAGGGCTAGCATTTGTTGGACGCGCTTAGTCTTGAGGGTTGAAGAAGAGATACCTACTAGGCGAATGTTGTCTGGGATTAGACCGGCACGCCGCAGCATACTGAATTGGGTCCGAGCATTTCCCATGGGGTGACCGTCCATGAAGCGGATGTAGAGCCCGCCACCTGCCAGATTGAGGGGAGTAGTTGTCCTCTCATAGTTGATGGAATTGTCTTCGAAGGTGAAGACATAGCCCTGGGTTTTAGGGGTAGCGTTAGGGGAGGACTCTGCCTTGGGAGCCGCTTCTAAGTCGTCGGCATTGACGGGATCAGGTAAACCCTTGTCCTGACAATAGGCTTCTAGCTCGGAGAAAGGCATGCCTGTGAAGATGTAAAAGTTTAGTTCTTGCTTACCTTGGGCAGGGTTTAGGTAGTTGTGCCTAAGTTTTGAGTAGAGACCACCCGTTAGTTTAGGAGCCCACACCAAATGCAGGTCATCTTGGCAGACATAACCAGAGTGAAAGGTGTGTTGGTTGGTGCTGACCAAAGACTTTTGGAAGTTGACCCAGTGGTAGCCCTTTTGATAGTGGGTTACGGTTGCTGGAGCAGAGAAATCATTGGGCAAATCTAGATTGATGTAGTGCCCTAATGTTTTGTTTCTCCACTTGAGCTTGCCGGAAGAAGCTATCCTCCGCAACGACTCTATCAGATAGTTAAAGGAGTGGGAGGTAGGGCCAAAGATAAAACGGCGAGCTTCAAAGAGGGTGGGCTGAGCATCTATCTCTTTGCTGGCAGTCAGGACGATCTCCCTAGCGACTTTGTTGCAAGCCTCTTTCAGGAAATCTATCGTGGCCCTGTTGTAGGAAAGCGCTTCACGAGAGGGGCTGATCTCCACGAATCCGATGGGAACGTTGATGAAAATGCTGCCCCCTGAGATAATCTTGAAGACCTCATCGCCAAGGTGGGGCCGCAGCATCTCGACGTTCAGGGCATAAGGAACAAGTCCTACGAGGATGATGGGAGCCTGAAAGTTCTTTAGGATTCCCCATGTAGGCAACCCGTTGAGAGTTGTTTCGGACTTGAATGCAAGGCGGGAAGAGAGGGATTCGATACGTAAATGGGAAGCGTTACAAATGGTGGGTAATTCTGGCCACCACTGGTAGTAGTTGGAGGCTTTGGAGGACCAGTCA
>JACCDX010562034.1_pt1 | contig 12782 bp, 12 predicted proteins | sample 7449681 | NCBI WGS metagenome assembly JACCDX01 (sample SAMN15323450, study PRJNA562643) | freshwater metagenome | isolation source: river surface water | place: USA:Blue River Watershed | collected 2017-08-18
ACCTTAAAATTCGGGTGTAGTGAGTAATTAGTAGTACCCCGGTGTTATTTTTTGTAACTGTTCTATTAATTCCTTCTGAAACAATTCTTAAAGCATCCACATCAAGACCTGAATCAGTTTCATCCAAAATGGCAATTTTAGGTTTCATTAATTCAAGTTGAAGAATTTCGTGTCTCTTCTTTTCTCCACCAGAAAAACCTTCATTGACATTTCTTTCAGAAAATGATTGATCCATTCCTATTTCCTTCATGGATTCATTCATCTCTTTCAACCAGTCACGTAATTTAGGAGCCTCTCCTCTTAGAGCAGTAATTGAAGAACGTAAGAAATTGCTGACTGACACACCTGGAATTTCGACCGGATATTGCATTGCTAAAAAGAGTCCTGCTTTAGCTCTCTCATCTACGGACATTTCCAATACATCTGCACCGTCCAAAGTTACTGTTCCTTGGGTAATTGTGTATTTAGGATGTCCTGCAACGGCGTATGCCAAAGTTGATTTACCGGAACCATTTGGTCCCATGATGGCATGAGTTTCTCCAGACTTAATAGTTAAATCAACACCTCTTAAAATTTCTTTCAATTCACCATCAGTCTCAACGCTTACGTGTAAATCTTTGATTACTAATTCAGACATATTTTTTCCTTTTCTATATTCCAACTTTTACGATGCCGTTTTCGCCATCGCCTTCTACCTGTACTTCAAATACTTCTAAAGCTTTTGTTGCTGGTGGAGTTTTTGGCTCTCCAGTTGCCAAATCAAATTCAGATCCATGAAGCCAACATTCAATTCCTGAATCGGTAACAGAACCTTCACTTAAAGAAACTGCTCCATGAGTGCAAGCATCACTTACTGCATGAAAACCACTTTTGTTTCTAACTAAACAAATAGTTTCACCATTCAAATCTATGGCTTTTGCACTTCCTACTGCAAAATCTGCAACTTTACCAACAGTTGTCCAATTTGTCATTTATTAGCTCTTTCAATTGCAGCATTTAGTTTTTCTGTTAATTTTTCTTTCAAATTAACGTCACTAAATTCACCGAAAATTCCTGAAAAGAATCCTTCGATAACGAGTTGTCTTGCGGTGTGTTCATCAATTCCACGAGACATTAAGTAAAAAAGTTGATCATCATCTAGACGACCAGTAACACTTGCGTGTCCAGCTTTTTGAACCTCTCCTGTTTCTATTTCAAGATTAGGTACTGAATCAGCTCTTGCCCCATCATCTAATAAAAGATTGCGGTTCATTTCGTAAGTGTCTGTTCCAGTAGCAACTTTACGAATTAGAACATCTCCCACCCAAACGGTATGACTGCCTTCGCCTTGGGCTCCACCTCTATATAAAACATTGCTTCGACAATCTTTCATATTGTGATCAACAAATACCCGATTTTCAAAAAATTGACCATTTGTTGCTAAAAACACACCAAATAAATCAATAGAAGCATGAGGTCCTGAGAATTTTGCTCTTGGTATGTAGCGAAGTACATCAGAACCCAATTCAACTGACAAAGTTCTAACATTTGCATCCTTTGCCAATATAAATTGCTGTTCACTAATTAGCACTGATTTATTAGATGCATCGAAAATATTTATGACATCGATTTTTGAATTATCTAGTGCTTCGATTTCTGAATTAATGCCACCAATTCCTTCACCGATGTACTCAAGCACTACTGTCGATTTGCTGTGTTGTCCGGCTTCAATTTTTATGTGTGAATATTGAACTCCTGAATTTAAATTGATTTTTACCCAAATCAGTTCATTAGATTCAAATTCCTTAGGAACAGAAATCACCAAAACTTCTTTTGCGCTAGCAAAAGATCTCGCAGTTACGCGATCTGTGGCTAAAAAATTAGATTTAAGTTCTGATTTACTTATTACTTGGTGTTTAACAGAAGGATTAGCTTCTACTTCAAAGTTAAAATTTGTTGAAGCAGCAGCATCAACGTGTAAATTACCAACACGTTTTAAAGGCGTATAGCGCCATTCCTCTTCTCTTCCATTTGGAACTGGAAAATCTTCAGGGTTAATAGAAGCAATACGATCTGGCCTGGCATCAGTACTTTTAAGTAAAATTTCTCTTTCTTGTAATCCAGTACTCATCCAACAGCACCTTCCATTTGTAATTCAATTAATCGATTCAACTCGATCGCATATTCCATTGGTAATTCTCTTGCAATTGGTTCAACGAAACCACGAACAATCATTGCCATAGCTTCATCTTCATTCAGACCTCTTTGCATCAAATAAAAGAGTTGATCTTCACTGACTTTTGAAACTGTTGCTTCATGTCCCATTGACACATCATCTTCACGACAATCAATGTAAGGATAAGTATCTGAACGAGAAATGTCATCTACTAAAAGTGCATCACATTTAACAGTTGTTTTGGAGTTATATGATCCTTCGTTTACCTGGATTAATCCACGATAAGAAGTTCTACCTCCACCTCTTGCCACTGATTTAGAAATAATTGTGGATGAAGTGTTTGGAGCCGCGTGAACCATTTTTGCTCCAGCATCTTGATGTTGGCCTTCGCCAGCAAAAGCGACAGACATTGTTTCACCTTTGGCATGTTCTCCAACTAACCAAACGGCTGGATACTTCATAGTTACTTTTGAACCGATGTTGCCATCAATCCACTCCATAGTTGCACCTTGTTGGGCAACTGCTCTTTTAGTAACTAAGTTATAAACGTTGTTAGACCAATTTTGAATAGTGGTGTAACGACATCTTGCATTTTTCTTTACAATAATTTCTACTACAGCACTATGTAATGAATCAGAAGAATAGATTGGCGCAGTACAACCTTCCACGTAATGCACATATGCATCTTCATCAACAATAATTAGAGTTCTTTCGAACTGACCCATATTTTCTGTATTTATTCTGAAATAAGCTTGTAAAGGAATATCAACTTTTACTCCCTTTGGAACATAAATAAATGATCCACCAGACCAAACTGCAGTGTTCAAAGCGGCGAATTTGTTATCACCAGATGGAATAACCGAACCAAAATATTCTTTAAAAATATCTTCATGTTGTTTTAAACCTGTATCTGTATCAAGAAAAATAACACCCTGTTTTTCTAGATCTTCACGAATTTGGTGATAAACAACTTCTGATTCGTATTGGGCAGCAACTCCTGCAATTAATCTCTTCTTTTCAGCTTCAGGAATCCCTAAACGGTCATAAGTATTTTTAATATCATCAGGTAGTTCTTCCCATGAGGTTGCTTGTTTTTCAGTTGAGCGAACAAAGTATTTAATATTGTCAAAATCGATTCCTCCCAAATAAGCACCCCAATTTGGTAAAGGTTTCTTTTCAAAAAGACTCAAAGCTTTTAATCTAGTTTCTAACATCCAGGCAGGTTCATTTTTCTTAGCACTGATATCTCTTACAACTTCTTCAGTTAAGCCGCGTTTAGCATTTTTACCAGCATCATTTTTGTCATGCCATCCATATTCATAATTTCCTAAACCTTCTAATTCAGGACGAGCTATTGTCATTTGTTCTCCTTATATTGTTTGGCTGAACTAACTGCTGATTTTGGCAAAGTACTTATCAAGCTAGTGCAAATATTTCCACCTTTTGCAATAGTTGAAATTCTAGTTACATTGACTCCTAAAATTGAATTAAACATTTCAAGTTCTGCTTCACAGAACTCATGATGCTTTTCCGCAACATGTGCGATAGGACAATTGTGTTGGCAAAGTTGAATAGTGTGAGTTGGACCAGAACCATTATCAGATGTGGCTGCAAATCCTTCTTTAGTCAATACTTCAGTTAATTTTTCAACCTTCTTATCTAAAGTTTTAAACTTATCTAATTCATTAACATATTGTGTGAATATTTTTTTAACTCTTTTTTCGGCAAAGAGTTTTACAGCTTGTTTTCCTTGTAAACCATTTATGAACTCAACTGCATCTTCTGCCAATCCCTGATATTGATTTTCAAAAAAATCTCTTCCTTGCGGGGTCAATGCATAAACTTTGGCAGGTCTTCCTCTTCCTTTTGGTTTTGCAGGACCAAATGGTGCAATTTCGTGACATTCAGCTAAAGATTTTTCTGTCATGTCATCAAGATGTTTTCTAACTGCTACTGCACTAATGCCTAAAGAATCAGCCAAATCACTTGCTGAGATGGGTCCCTTTTTAAGCAGTTCCCGAGCTAAGCGATCTCTACCGACAGTCTTGAATTCCATAACCCTAGTGTTGCCTATTAGCCGATTGCGTGCAAGTTATAGGCAGTTAGACTCGAAATAAGACATGAAAAAAAGCACTTTAATTAAACGGGCTCGATTAGCAAGCTTGTTAAACCTGATTGCTCAATCAGGGATCATCGTTACCGGAGCAGTAGTCCGACTAACAGGTTCAGGCTTGGGTTGTCCAACTTGGCCTAATTGTGCACCAGGTTCCTTGGTGCCTGTGGCAAGTCAAGTTGAAGGATTTCATAAATATATTGAATTTGGAAATAGATTACTAACTTTTGTTGTCTTGATCGCTTCCATTGCAATACTTGTAATAGCGCTAATTTCAAAGATCAAAACAATCATTATTTGGTCAAGTTTGCCCTTAATTGGAACTTTGCTTCAAGCTATTTTAGGTGGAATTACTGTATTGACCGGATTAAATCCATTTACCGTTATGTTTCACTTTTTACTTTCAATAATTTTAGTTGCAATATCTACCATTATTTATAAATTTTGGTCTAAAGATAAGCCCACAAAAGTTGAATCTAACCTTATAAGAAACTATGTAAAATTTTTTACACTTGTCGGCTTTACAGTAATACTTCTAGGAACAATCACTACAGGCTCTGGTCCGCATTCAGGTGATGAAATTGCTGCTCGATTTAATATTGACACAAGAACTATTGCCTGGATTCACGCAGATTCAGTGTTGCTATTCATTGGATTATTAATCGGCTTGATTCTTCTAGTGAAAACTAATAAAGATTTGAAATCTCTATCAAAAAGTTTAAACACCCTATTTGTTCTATGTATCATCCAAGGTTTGATTGGCTATACACAGTGGTTTACATACCTACCTTGGATATTAGTTGGATTTCACGTATTAGGTTCAGTCCTAATATGGATCAATCTAATATTTATCTTTGAAAAATCAATTTATTCGCTTAAGAATCGCATTAAGCAAATCTAAGCTAGATTCTGGTCGATATTTCATAAATAGCCAAGGCTCAGTTAACTCTAACTCCATTAAGACATATGAACCTTCTAATTCCACAACATCAATACGTGCATAAAGTAAATCATTCCAATATTTCAACTTTGATTTAACTATTTCAAAAATTTCTTCAATCTTGGAATCAATTTTTGCTAAACCAGCACCATCCCCGTGTCCACCTTGAGTTAATGCAGGAACTTTATTGGCCACATGACTTAATTTCCCATCAATAACAACGATGGCTTTTTCACCTTCTAAATCAACACTTTCTACATAGGGCTGAATCATGGCAATTCTTTTATTATCGAAAATATTTTTTAGTACTATTTGTGCTTCATTAATTGACGTAGCTCTTCCAGCTAAACGAGCTCCTGCTCCAATGGAGGGCTTGATTGCAATTGCATCTGACTGTTCAAATGCCCAAGCGATATGTTTATCGGCTTCATTCAAATCAGAACAAAATTTAGTTGGAATGATCGGTATCCCATTTTTGTCTAATTCAAGAAGATATTTTTTATCAGTATTCCATTCAATTATTTCACTTGAGTTGTAAAGTTTAGTTTCTCTTTCTACCTTCTTGCTCCAAGAAACAAATTCATCTCTAAACGGAACATAGTTCCAAGTTGAACGTATAACCGCTGCATCAAAATCATTCCATTTTATATCTTTGTCTTGCCAATTTGGAAATGAAAGATCAATTTTTAATTTATTGGCACTTTCTATTACAAAAGGGATATCTAAGTCTGGATCTGGATCTTTTGGGTCATCATCGCCAACCACATATGCGATTTTCATCAGTTAATTAGTGGATCTAATCCGATTATTAGAAATAAAAGTGCAAGATAAGTAATAGAATAATTAAATAATTTCATCGGTAAAATTTCTTTAGTTTTGCTTGTAATTCTGAATCTAAGAGCAAAAGCCTCTTTAATAAATAACCCGTTTAATAAAATGGCAGAAATCCAATAATAGATTGATAATTCAACTGTTAGCGGCAAAATCAGTGTTGTAATAGACATAATAAATGAGTAAATAATTATTTGATTTGCAACTTTTATATTCTCACTAACAACAGGAAGCATAGGAATACCGGCATTTGCATAGTCGTTTTTATACTGCATAGAAAGTGGCCAATAATGAGGTGGAGTCCACCAAAAAACAATTAAAAACAAAACAATTGGTGCAAGGTCAATAGAGTTTGTAACAGCTGCCCAACCAATCAAAACAGGAAAACAACCTGCTGCTCCGCCCCAAACGATGTTTGATGAAGTTCTTCTTTTTAAAAGCAAGGTGTAAATACATACATAAAATACGATTGCTGATGCAGCCAAGACTGCAGACAAAGTATTGACACTACTTTGAAGCCAGATTACTGAAAGCAATGAAAGTGATATTCCAAGAGCAACTGCTCCCCTGATAGAAACTTTTCCTGTAACTAAGGGTCTATGAGCGGTTCTAGTCATTAATGCATCAATGTCTCGATCAACAACGTTATTGAGTGCATTTGCTCCACCAGCTGCAAACGCTCCACCGATGAAAGTATTTAAAACTAATAACCAGTTAGGCCAACCTTTAGATGCTAAAAACATCGTTGGAACTGTTGTTACAAGTAGAAGTTCAATGATTCTAGGTTTTGTTAATGCTACATAATTTTTAACCACTTGAAACAAAGATTCTTTTTCTACTCCGATTGAGTTATTTTGGGTGAACAAATCTTTAGATTTCATGACCTACCTTACGTTACCTGAATTGATAATTCGGTGAGTTTGACGGATAGTGTGATTACAGACTCATTAGGCTATTCACTAGAGCGCAATCGAATAGAAGGACTTCAAATTTTGAACTGGACTGAACTAGATACCAAGTCAGCAAACACAGCTCGAGTCTTGGCAATGGATGCAGTGGAAAATGCAGGTCATGGTCATCCAGGCACTGCAATGGCTTTAGCGCCAGTTGCTCATCTTTTGTTTCAAAAAGTTATGAATCACTCCCCTAAGAATTCAGATTGGTTTGCAAGAGACCGATTTATTCTGTCTTGCGGTCATGCCAGCATGTTGCTTTATGCCCAACTGTATTTAACAGGATATGGCTTAGAAATTGAAGATTTAAAAAACTTTAGAAAACATAACAGTTTAACTCCAGGTCATCCCGAATATAGACACACAAATGGCGTAGAAATGACCACCGGACCTTTGGGGCAGGGATTGTCATCTGCAGTTGGCATGGCAATTGCCTCAAGATACTGGAGAAATTATTTTGATCCTAAAGCTTCTAAGAATCAAAGTATTTTTGACAACTATATTTATGTGATTGCAAGCGATGGAGATTTACAAGAAGGTGTTACTTCTGAGGCTTCTAGTATTGCTGGACATTTAAATTTATCAAATTTAATTGTTATTTATGACGATAACAAAATTAGTATTGATGGTCAAACAAATTTAGCTTTTACTGAAGATGTAGAAAAAAGATATGAAGCTTATGGTTGGGACACTCATTGTGTTGAACTTGATTCAAGCGGAAGTGTAAATATTCAAAATCTTATTCAAGCTATAGATAAATCTAAGAAATCTGAAAAACCTAGTTTTATCAGACTTAAAACAATTATTGCTTGGCCTTCCCCAAATGCTCAAAATACTGCTGCCTCTCATGGAGCTCCACTTGGTAAAGAAGAAGTAAGTCTTACAAAAAAATCTCTTGGATTTAACTCTGAAGAAAGTTTTACAGTTTCAAAAGAAGTTTTAGACTACACAAGATCCGTTATAGAAACTGGGGAAGAAAAGTACAAGAAATGGTTAGAAGATTTCCAATCATGGTCTTTAAATAATCCAGAGTTAAGTAAAGAATTTAATCGACTTAAAAATAACGAATTACCAAGTGATTTAGAAATTGGTTTACCTACGTTTGAAGCAGGTTCAAGTGTGGCTAGCAGAAAAAGTGGCGGGACAGTTTTAAATTACTTTTCTGAAAAATTGATTGAATTAATCGGTGGTTCAGCAGATCTTGCAGAAAGTAATGGAGTGGCACTTAAAAATGCCGCAGTTATGCAAAAACCAGAATTAAATATTGCGAATTCTTCAATCGGAGGAAAATATCTTCATTTTGGAATAAGAGAACATGCTATGGCATCAATTATGAATGGATTAGCTCTGTACGGTTTTGCAAGACCATTTGGTGCAACATTCTTAATCTTTAGCGACTACCAAAAACCTGCTATAAGACTGGCAAGTTTAATGCAATTACCAGTTATTTATGTGTGGTCACATGACTCTATTGGATTAGGTGAAGATGGTCCAACTCATCAACCAGTTGAACAATTGTGGTCGTTACGTTCGATACCTGGCTTTAATGTAGTTAGACCATGTGATGCAAATGAAGTAAGTCAAGCATGGCTAAAAATAATCAAGGATAAAAAGCCTGCAGGAATTGTTTTAACACGACAAAACATTCCAACACTTGATAGAAAGATTTATGCGTCAGAAAAAGGTGTGTCAAAGGGTGCATATATTTTAAGTGAAGCCAGAAATAATAAACCTGAACTCATTCTTATTGCCACAGGTTCTGAAGTTCAATTAGCAATTGATGCACAAATCCAACTTGAAGATTCTCAAATATCAACAAGAGTTGTATCTATGCCATGTGTGGAGTGGTTTTTAGATCAAGACAAAAAATATCAAGATGAAGTGCTTCCAGAAATAATTAAAAATAGAATCGCGATTGAGGCAGGCTCAACAGTTGGTTGGTATCGATTTGTTGGATCGGCTGGTGAAGTCATTGGACTTGATCACTATGGAGCAAGCTCAAAACCAGATATTTTGTTTAAAGAATATGGAATATCGGTTGAAAATATCGTTGCAACTGCAAAAAAATTAATTAATAAAAATTAATTAACGATCGCCTCGTAATTTCTCAATTGCTTCAGCCAAGATTGCATCCCCGTCTTTGTCATCTCTTCTTTCTTTAACATAAGCAAGGTGAGTCTTGTATGGTTCATTTTTTGTAGGTTGTGGAGGATTATCTTGATCTCTTCCTGCCGGCCAACCACATCTTGGACAATCCCATTCATCAGGTATTGGTGCATCTACTGCAAATGCTGGTCTACTTTCATGACCATGCGCACAATAAAAAGATAAACGAACTCGTGGTGCTGCATCTCCGCGTTCTGCTTCACCCATTGGGCCCGCACCAACGCGACTTCCTCGAATTGCACTACCACCACTAACCATTTATCTCTCCTTTTGATTAAGCACTTAAAACTAAACCTAAACCAATTACACTTGCTGCCCAAATTATTGCAATCGCAATTGTAAATCTATCTAAATTTCGTTCGGCTAAAGATGATCCTCCTAATGAGGAACTAAAACCTCCACCAAATAAATCAGATAAACCACCACCACGACCTCTATGTAATAAAACTAAAAGAATTAGTAAAAGATTTGAAATAACTAAAATTATTCCTAATGTCCAACTAATAATCGTCACAGAGATTTCTTCCTTTGATTTCTTCTAGGATAAAACAAAACTAGTGTCTTTAAATGATGGGGCATATGCGAGTCCCACAATTTAAGGCTGATCTGGCCACCTTATGATTCTTAAAAATTCTTCAGGGTCCAAAGCTGCCCCTCCAACAAGTGCTCCATCAACATCAGGTTGTTCCATGATGGCCTTGATGTTTCCTGGTTTTACAGAACCACCATAAAGAATTCTTACTTTTTCAGCAGCTTCACTTGAATAAAGTTTGGCAATTTTTTCACGAATTGATTTTGACATTTCTTGGGCATCTTCAGGAGTAGCTACTTCGCCTGTGCCAATTGCCCAAACTGGTTCGTATGCAATAACAATTTGTGGAATGTAGTTAGCTCTTATATCTTTCAATGCAATTTGAAGTTGATTAAGTGTGTGTTCTACTGCGTTTCCAGCTTGTCTAATTTCTAAAGTTTCACCAACTGCAATCATGGGAGTTAAATCATGCTTTATGGCAGCTTTTACTTTTGAATTAACTAATTCATCTGTTTCATTATGATATGCACGTCTTTCACTATGGCCAATTAATGCATATTTAACTTTTAATTTGTTCAACATAGGACCACTAATTTCACCTGTGTAGGCACCTGAATCGTGGGCACTAATGTCTTGTGCGCCATAGGTAATCCTTAAATGATCTGCATCTACCACAGTTTGAACAGATCTTAAATCAACAAATGGAGGAAAAATCACTACTTCAGTTCTTTCATAGTCTGCATCAGTTAAAGAAAAACCTAATTTGTTTACATAAGCAATCGACTCTAAATGATTTAAATTCATCTTCCAGTTACCAGCCATTACTGGTTTTCTAATCTCATCAGTCATTTAAACTTCCTCCAATACTTTCAATCCAGGTAATTCCTTACCTTCTAAAAGTTCTAGTGATGCTCCGCCACCTGTTGAGATGTGATCAAATTTTGATTCATCCAGACCTAACAATCTTATGGCGGCAGCAGAATCGCCTCCCCCAACAACTGTGTATGCGCTCAATTCAGAAATCTTTTGAGCTATTTGTTTAGTTCCATTTGAAAATTCTTTCACTTCAAAAACTCCCATTGGACCATTCCAAACCACAGTTTTGGCGTGATTTAATTTGGAACTAAATAATTCAATAGTTTTAGGTCCAATATCTAAACCTTTTTGATCACTTGGAATATTCGATACTTCAACAATTTTTACTTCAGCTGAACCGTCTAATTCTTTAGAAATTACTACATCTTGAGGTAAAACTATTTCTACATTTTTATCTTGCGCTAATTTCATTAGTTGATTAACTTCATCAATCCTATCTACTTCTAACAAAGACTGACCTACTTCAAAACCTTTTGCTTTCAAAAAGGTGAAAGCCATTCCTCCACCAATAAGTAGTAAATCGACTTTATTTAATAAGTTGTTAATCACCCCTAATTTGTCACTTACTTTTGATCCTCCCAAGACCACAACATAAGGTCTTTCCGGATTTTTAAGAACTTTGTCAAAAGCTTTTTGCTCTGCTTCAACTAATTTTCCAGGTGCACTTGGCAAAAGTCTGGCAATGTCTGTGACCGAGGCTTGTTCTCTGTGAACAACTCCAAATCCATCTATGACAAAGAAATCCGCGAATTGAGCTAATTTTTGAGCAAGTCTATTTCTTTCTGATTGGTCTTTGCTAGTTTCATCTTTTTCGAATCTGATATTTTCTAGCATTAATATTTCACCTGGTTTTAATGAATTGATTTTATTAGCTAATTCAGGATTATTTATATCCTCAACAAATTCAATTTTTTTATTTACTAACTGGCTCAATCTATTTGCGATTGGTTTTAAAGATAACTCAGGTTTTCTTTCTCCCTTTGGTCTTCCAAGATGTGCCAAAATTATTATTTTGGCTTCTTTTTTGATTAATAATTCAATTGTTTGAACGCTAGCTTTTAGTCGACCATCATCAGTTATTTGCATTTGCCCATTTTGATCAACCTTTAAAGGCGCATTTAAATCAGCGCGTAGTAAAACGCGCTGATTACTTAAATCAATTTGCTCTAATTGTTTCATCAAAGATTAGAGATTTGAGCCAACAAGTTGAGTTAAATCAACTAGACGACTTGAGTAACCCCATTCGTTGTCATACCAACCAACAACCTTTGCCACACTTCCAGAAACTGACGTTAATTGTCCATCAATTATGCATGAGTGGGGATCATGAACAATATCTGTTGAGACTAAAGGATCTTCAGAATAAGAAAGGATACCTTTCAAAGAAGTTTCAGCTGCATTCTTTAACGCTTGGTTAATATCTTGCACTGTTGCTGTCTTTTTCAGTTGCACAGTTAAATCTGTTGCTGAACCAACTGGAGTTGGCACGCGCATTGCATAGCCATCCAGCTTTCCTTTTAGTTCTGGAAGGACTAAACCAATTGCTTTAGCTGCTCCAGTAGTTGTTGGGATCATGTTTATTGCAGCTGCTCTTGCTCTTCTTAAATCTTTATGTGGCATATCAAGTGTTGATTGATCATTTGTGTATGCATGAATTGTGGTCATCAAACCTGATTCGATTCCAAAAGTGTCATGAATTACTTTTGCCATTGGTCCTAAGCAATTTGTCGTGCAAGACGCATTACTTATCACAATATGTTTAGCATGATCTAATGCTTCGTGATTCACACCTAGAACAATTGTGATGTCTTCTCCTTTGGCAGGAGCAGAAATCAAGACTTTTTTAGGTCCAGATTTCAAATGTGATTTGGCTTTTTCTGCATCTGTAAATACACCAGTAGATTCAATTACAAGATCAACTCCAAAATCACCCCATGGAATTTCTGCAGGGTCTCTATGTGAAGTGATTTTGATTTCTTTGTTATCAACAAAAATTGAATTTCCTTCAGTTTTAACATTTCCTGGAAATCTTCCTAAAGTTGAGTCGTATTTAAGTAGATGTGCTGAAGGGTTGACATCGGTTCCGTCTTTAACTGCAACAACTTCGATTGGTTCATTTGATTTAATAATTTGAGCTAAAGCACCTTCTGCTGCTTTGCCTTTTCTATCTTGAATAACTCTTAAGTAATTTCTTCCGATACGACCAAAACCGTTGA
>JACCDX011143316.1_pt1 | contig 12782 bp, 22 predicted proteins | sample 7449681 | NCBI WGS metagenome assembly JACCDX01 (sample SAMN15323450, study PRJNA562643) | freshwater metagenome | isolation source: river surface water | place: USA:Blue River Watershed | collected 2017-08-18
GTCTTAGGTACAATTACCAGTAGACTGAGCTCGGGCCAAGGTATTGGTCAATCTATTGGTGGCGGCATATCAGAGTCTTTTAAATCTAAAATTACAGGCATAAAAGAAAAGTTTGATCCGCTGAATATTGCCAAGATGTTGACTGGCAATTTAGGTACAGCTTTGTTGGGTAGAATAACAGGAAGAAGTCCTGAAGATATGCAATACTTTCTCAACAAAGGAAGAAAAAAAGGTGAAAAAGAATATTCTTATGTTCAACCAAGAGAAACAAAAGTTGGTGCAGTAGAAACTGCCTTTTATAGTAAGATTAGGGAAGGTCAAAAAGGTTCTTTGCAAAAAGGTGACAATGTTGCAACTGTTGCAGCTCGATTGGTTAATGTAATTAAAACTTTTTATGAGAAAGAAAATCTTAACAGAGAGTTGGAACATAATTTTGAAGAAGAAATTCATTCTGAAGATGAAAGACGACATCAAAAGTTAATTGATGAAATAAAAAAAATACAACAACAAAAACCAACACAAACTCAAATTCATCAAACTAAGAAAGAGATGAAGATTGAGGAAACAACAGGTTATGCACCTGGTGCTCCAACACCAACACCAGCACCTACACCACCAAAAATAAAAGCTGCTCCAGTTTCTCCTACTACTGTACCAACACCTACAGCACCACCAATAAGTAAAGTAGAAAAATTACCAGAAGTGACCAAAGTTACACCAAAAATAAAAAAAGAAGTTCCTGTAGAAAAACCAGTAACAATAAAACCAGAAGTACCAACTGCAACTAAAATTCCTACACCATCTATAGGCACAGCAGCAACAATCGGTGGTACTGCAGCAGTAATCGCTAGTATTGGTTCAGCATTAGCAGATGTTGGCATTACCAATGAATACGCTAAGAAAGCCATTTTAGGTAACGTTGGTAAAGAATCAGAATTTCAGGCTAAACACGAAACTGGCTATGGCAAAACTTCAAATGATAGAATTCGTAAAATTTTTGGAAGCAGAGTTGCAAACCTTTCAGATGAGCAGTTGAATGAAATTAAAAAAGACGATTCTAAATTTTTTGAAACAGTTTATGGTTATCAAACTCAAAAAGGACAAGAATTGGGTAACACAGAACCAGGTGACGGATTTAAATATCGTGGTCGTGGATTAATTCAACTGACAGGAAAAGATAATTATAAACGAATAGGTAAACAAATTGGTGTTGATTTGGTCTCTAATCCAGAATTAGTTAATGATGCCAAGATAGCACCAAAAGTTGTTGCTGCTTTTGTTAAAAACAAACTCGGTGATAAAGTTAATTCATTTAAGAACCAATCTGAGGCCAATAAAGAAGTTACTAAGGCGATAGTTGGTGCCAGCGTAGATTTGACAAAAGGCTTTGGTGCGGAACAGATGGCTAAAGTTGAAGCTTTCACTAGTTCACCATCAGGTGATGCTGTGTATGCCATGTCCACACAGAACCAAGAATTAAAAGAGCAAACACCTGTAACAAATGTAGCAGTAAATAATACAAAAACAATTATAACGGCCGGTGGTGGTCAAACAAGACAAATTATAAGTACTCCACAAGCTGAAGATTATCCTGTTTTAGCAACAACAATGTAAAAAATGGTTACAATAAAAACAATAGGTCAAGATACATTCTCGTGGAATCCAAATGCCTTTAATAAGAAAGGCCATTGGTTTCTTTTGGCTGAAACCGGCAGTTACATTCGGCCAGCAACTAAAAAAGAAATGTCACAGCTTGGTAAACCAAAACAACAAGATGTTGTTGGCACAGATGAAAAGAAAATGTCTTATCAACGAGCATCTCAGATTAGAAAAAAATCACTCAAAGATTTAATTACAGAAAAAATAGTAGAAGAAGGTGGAGTATTTTCTTCTATAAAGTCTGGTATATCAGAAAAAATGCAAGCTCGTTCAGTTGGATTTAAAGAGAAGTTCGATCCGTTGAATATTGCAAAGATGTTGACCGGCAATTTTGGCGCTGCTTTACTTGGTGGTGTAACAGGAAGAAGTAAAGAAGATATTGGATATTTTACAGGTAAAAAAGTAAAAGAGACCAAACCAAAACCAGCATACATCAATGAAAAGTTAAACAAATCAGATATTGGTTTGTATTCTGCTATATCAGAAGGCAATATGCAATCTATGAAGAAAGGTGATGGTATTGCTACCATATTGGCCAGAATGTATAACTTAATTAAGGCCGAACAAATCAATTCGTTGAAACGATATCAGATAGAAAAGAGTTTTAAGAAAGAACGTGAAAAAGAAAAAGAAAGATGGAATAAAGAATTAATTGATGCTTTGAGGGGTGGCAAAGCTTTCACCATAGTTAAACAATATAAAAAAGAAGAAAGTGGTGGACTATTAGATTTTATCAAAGGTCTAATTGATACTGCAAAGAACATGTTGTTGGGTATAATATCAAACGTTTGGAACGGACTATGGAGTATGATAGGTCCTTTAATGACATTGATAGGTGAAATTGGTGGTGTATTGGGTTTAGGAGCATTACTCAATAAACTCAAGGGTATATTTGATCGTACCAAGCCTCCTATTATACCAGGCGAACCAAAACCTGCTGAGCCAAAGCCTGCTGAACCTAAACCTGCTGAACCAAAACCAGCAGAACCGAAAACTGAAGAACAAAAAAAGACAGAAGAAAAAACTAAAAAGACAGCCGAAAAAGCAACAAAAAAAGGCAAAGAAAAATATGAAGAAGAAAAGAAATCAACAAAAGTAGAAAAAGTTGAGGAGAAACCAAAAGCAACCAAGATATCAAAGATATTAAAGGGTGCTAAAGGTGTATTAAAATACTTTGCCAGACTTCCTTTTATAGGTGGTATTGCTGGTGCTTTCGAAATGATGGATACTATGAAACAAGCTATTGCTGACAGAGAAGAAGGCAAGATAGATGATAAACAACTAAGAGAGATAATGGTCTCTAGTGGTGCACAAATCATTGCAGCTGGTGCTGGTACATCAATGGGTGCCACGATAGGTGCAACTATAGGTTCAGTTGGTGGACCAATAGGTGCTTTCTTAGGTGGTGCCGTTGGTGCTGCAGGTGGTTACTTTGGTGGTAAAAAGGCAGGCAAAGCAATTAGTGAAAAGTTGTTTGAACACATTTCAAATTCAAGTTCCGATGTTGAACCTGTTGTTACTGCTTTGCCAGAAGAAAATAATAAGCCTGTAGAACCAGTTGCAACAGAAACCCCTAAACAGAATACTAATCAAGTTACACCAACAAATTCTACATCAGCGGCACCAACAGTTACGACACCACCAACTAAAGTCACGCCATTGTCATCAACCAATAGAACTGATTCACAATTAGAATCGTCAATGAGTAAGAATGCTGAAATGAAGATGACTGCAAAACCTGCAATGAACACTACTATCATTGATAATTCACAAGTGATTGGTGCCAAATCCGGTGGTGCAACAGGTGTTGCTATCGATGGTTCAGTTTCACCAAGAATTGATGATCCAACATTGTTGAGAGTTCAACGTCAAAATTTACGACCAGTATAAAATAAAAAACCCCGCCGTAGCGGGGTCTAAACCTACTTCTCAGGAAAGGAGTTTTGGTTTAATCTTCTTCAGCTAACTTAGCAAAGTAAGCCATATCTTCATCATCATCATTTAAATCAGGTTCAGCATTGAAAGCACGTTCTGCTTTCTTTGGTGCTTCTTTGATTTGTTCAACAGTTGTTTTTGGTGCAACATCACCACCAAGGCCTAGAACTTTGTCAAGGCGTTGCTTCAAAGCATCATACGATTTGAACTCTTTGTCATTGAGCAACTCTTTGAGAGAGAACTCAGACTGCCAAATTTTTTCAAGTTCTTCATCATCATTTAATAAGGCAGATGTTGATTCAAACTCAGACTTATCATAGTTCTGATAGCCTTCTACTTTACGAATCTTCAGTTTGAAGTTGGCACCTTTCCACAAATCAAATGGATTGATTGCCTGTTCATCAGCAAATTGAGGATTCATGGCTTCAGAAATCTTATCGAAAATCTTTTTGCCAAATTTGTAGAGGAACACTTTGCCTTCATTCTCAGGATGTTTCGGATCAGAAACAACATAGATGTTGGCGATGTAATTTAACTTACGCTTTTGTTTACGAACAATGTCTTTGTTTGCTTCTATGCCAGAATTCCACAATGCAGAATTATGTTCACAGACAGGACATTTATCGTCTTTGGTTGTCAAACAGTTATCAATTAACCAACCACCAGGTCCTTGGAATCCATGTGAAAAGATTTTAACCCAAGGTAATGCATCGTCACCATCAGCACCAGGCGATGGTAGAAAACGAATCGTAGCCATGCCGTTACCGGCTTTGTCTACTTCACATTTCCAAAAGTTATCTGATTTGTCGGATCCCTCAGAAGATGAGGTATTGAGTGCCTCGATTGCTTTAGATAATTTATCGAGATTGCCAGATTGGCGTTTGAGGTTCGCAAATGAACTCATAGTATTTCCTTTCGTATAAACGGATTATTAACGGTGTATTAAACGACTTATCCACAGACTACTCATTATATAATAGTATTTAGGCGTTGTCAAGGCCTGAATTTTTACTTTGGTGATGTTTACCACCTTAAATATACATCTTCAAAATACTGATAGTAGACAAAGCATCAGTATGTAAAATACCAACACCACCATCTTCACGCCATTGATCGATATTTTGTGCTGTATCATCAATCAAAAGATGGTCAGGTTTTGCATATTGCCTTTTCAATCTTTTACCTGGCACCAGGTTAATTGGAAAGTTAATACCGTATTTGTGTAACCATTCGGTCTTTTGTTTTGCAATTGGTTCGTGCCTTTTTTCGGATGATGTTGAAGATAATATCTCAACAGGAATTCCTGTGTCGTGTAGAAATCTCAACAATGTTAAAGCATCTTTCATCATTGGTAGTTTTGCAAAATGTTCGCCAGCAATAAAACCAGCAAAGAGTTTATAGAATTCCTTTTTCTTATCAGCCTCTTTTGGTGTTATTTTAAATAACTCTTTATAATGCCTGTCAAAATCTGCAATTACGCCATCCATATCGAGATAGATTTTTGTAATCTTACGCATGTTCTTTAATTCTTTCTTTCAAAATTTGTTTGAACTTATTTTTATCATAGTGTAGAAATGGCTTGTATTTCACACATTTCATTTTAAAATTGGGCCAAACAATATCATCATATATTTCTTTTTCCCACATAGGAAAAAAATTCATCAAATCATCCAATATAATTAATGTTTCTAATGCAATATCACCTTGTGTTGCATACTGCATCAGTAATGGAAATTCATTCTTTCTTACCATCAATAATTCATTTGGATCATCAACTCTATCCAACAATCTTATTATATCATTTTCAAAGGTATAAGTCAAGCTTTGTTGGGTTTTATTCCACTTTTTGTAATTCTCATCGGCTTCTGGTGACATAACATCACCGACCCATTGAATATCATCTACCACAAAATTGGCAATAAAGAAGTCCCGTAATTCTGTCAATCCATATTTACGACTTAATCTGTAAAATGAATATTTGTCTTTTCTGGTAGAGAATGTGGTTTTGGTAACATTAGTTTTACCATTATATTTCACATAGTCATAACTATCGGATGTGAAATGTAATTTTAAAGCATGAAACATCGCAAAGGCAGCAAAGCCAGAATTCTCAATCATAATGAAAACGGAAATTCTCTAATCCAAGTGGTTACAATATATTTGTGTCCTTTGATTACTGGTTCACCAGAGTGCATGGTGTTTGCATTGTCTGATTTATTTTTGTAATCATAACGAAAGTATAACATACTTCCTTTTTTGGGGTCAACCGATAGATTCAATTTTGAAAATGTGGTTTGACCACCTTCTTCTACATCATTGAGATAAACAATTACTGTGCCTACTCTATTGCCTACACCAGCAACAATATCATTGTAAGTGGGTATCACTTCTTCAAAGTAATCCCAATGTGGTACATAACGACCACCAATGTCATAACGAAGCATGGTGAGTGCCTCGAATCTTTTCTTACTGATACCTATTTCTTTTTCTATTTTATCGTGGAGATTCACTACTAGTGGATTGGCATGGTCAAACCAGCAATCTTTACTGATTCTAAAACTGTCCATCTTTTCATTGAAGCCTGTATCAACATTTACAACATTTGAATCTGTTAATAAAGGATCACCAGCCTTGATAATATCATCACATTCTTCATTTGTTAAAAAGTTTTCTATATGAATTATGTGTGGTATCTTACACAACATCTTTTTCATATAGGCAGTTTAGAACTCTTTTTCAATAAATTGTTTTCTTGAGCTTCTTCTTTAATCTTTGCTTTCAAAGCGGAAGATATTAAAGTTGCAGCCACTTCAATTTCTAAACCAGTTTCTTTACAATGATGGCAGATAGCATCCATATAACCTATTCTTTTATCTGCCGTCATTTCTTCAATCATCATACTAAATTTTTTTATTTCGTCACGGGTGGGCATATTTAAATTCTACTATAAAATATATGATTACCTATTTTTGTTATAACCTTATTTTTATTCCATCCAGGATTCACATAAGTTGCGTGGTAATATAACGCATTCGTTTCTGCTATCTTATCATGTAGAATTGGAACTGTCAATGCTCTTTTTGCAATTAATACAGATTCTTCCCATCTATACCGATCATGCATATGTACCATTTCTTTGACCATACAAGTCCAAGAAAATTGGCATACGGTTCTTAAATTTTGATCCGTTGTTTTCTGATAGACAACCGAACAAATATCTTTTGGAAAAACACCACTATTTACACGGTTCATTGTGACCTGTGCTACGGCTAGTTTTCCCTCATAAGGCTCACTGGCAGCCTCATAGTAAATATTTTTTGCAAGGCATTCAACTTGCTTTTGATAATCCAATGACACTTGTTTTTGTGTCGTGTTGGTAATAAACTCTCTTGATAGAGTTGGTGCTGTGTAAACAATTGTTAATACTGCTAATACTACTGCTAATATGTTAAACTTCTGTGTGTTAAACTTAAACATTTTTCTTCCTTATTGATTACAGCGGCCAAACTTCTGGCCGCCTTGGTCTCCAATTTACGAATTTGCTTTCGCTTTTATTTTTACTTCAGTTTGTGGAGTTGGGTTGGTTTGAGAAACAAATTGATTGAGAGCTTCTGCTTTCTTTACAATTTCATCTTCATTGGGGAATGCCGGTAAGGCAGGATAGTCAGGTGATGTTGTACCAGCAATTTTTGCTGCATCTACCTGTGTATGCCATTGCTGTTGTAGAGCATCACGTTTTGTGTGATAATCATCAGTTAGCATATCTTTGGCCATTTTTAAGAGTTCTAGCCGTATCTCGTATGGTGTCATACTCATTTACTTCTCCTTTTGTGTGTGTTGTGTGTAATGTATCAGCGAATGTGTGTGCTGATATATTATATAGGCCAGGTGATTCTGTTGCTAAGTTCACCTGGTGAAACTCCGCTTACCGTTTAGGCAGCAAGTGCATACTTATTATCGTTTGCGTTTAATTTAATTGCTTCTTCGGCCGAGTATCCTCAACCCTATCGTCTTTCGCATTGACGATTCTCCATTGTTATAATGATTGCCATGTCGAACCTATGACACCCCCATCAGAAGTATCCTGCCTCTTACGAGTTTGCTACCAAGAACCTGGTTCGTCAGCGATACTTTTGGTGGAGGTGAGCGGAGTTGCACCGCTGTCCACAACAACTTTTTAACAACTTCTACGAATACTTACTTATTGCAATGAGAACTACTAATACACCAAATGCAAATGCACAGGCACCGGTATAAAAAGCAAAGCTCTTCAATTTAACTTCTTTTACACAATCTTTACTTGGCATTATAGAATCCTTTCTAATAACCAAATAATAAAAAGAAAACTTAAACCACCAGCCAATATTTTTAAAGCCCCGTATTGTCTTTCATTCTGCTCGGGGGTGCAGAGTTTTTTCCAATATTTGTTTTGCATAGTGTTCCTATTATAAGTGTTTATACTTATATAGGCAACCAGACCGCTTAAAGTTTACCACTTAATTTCTTATTGTAAAATACTATAGCTTCCACTAGTCCGTCAATGTAATCGGCAGTCTTTTGTTGGAAAATCAAAGGTTTATCATTTTCTACCGCCATGATAATTACCGTATTGTCAATTGGTTTACCAATTAAATCTTCATACATCAAGGCATAGGCGGCAGTTTGCCAAAAATACTCTTTAATCTGTTCTCTACTCTTTATACCAGCAGAAGTTTTGAAATCAATTACCGATAACTCACCATCAAATTCACCAATACAATCAACACGACCAGCCATACCCAATGATTTAGACCATAGTGCCTGTTCTTGGTAGTGAATATTGTTTATTCTATTTAAGAATGGTTTGATTGATAGAAACATCTCATAGGCATCTAATTTAACACCAGGTGTTACTATCTTATTGTTTAGATAATCTTCACATAAGAGATGCACTGCTGTACCACGAGATGTTGCTTTCTTTGTTATCTTGTTTGCAACTTCTTCACCAACTCTCTGGCGCCATTCCATAATGGCCTGTTTCTTTTGTGCACCAAGAACTGTTGTTACTGATGGTAACTTTGTACCATCAGGTAACATATAAAATCTCCTACCATCAGGAAAAGTTTCTGATTTTAAATCATCAATATTTTTTGGTGGGCAATATTTAAACATTTTAATTTACGAATTCAATCCAACCAGTAATCACATATTTGGTTTGTTCACCTAACGGAGGATTTCCACGGTGTGTATGAGTATAGGCAGATGGCCAAATCAACAAACGACCTTCTACTGGATCAATTCTTTGACCTGTGTATAAGAATTCCGTTTCACCACCCTTACGAATAGTGTTTAGATACAATAAGAATACACCTAATCTTGCATTCATATCTCTTGAACCATTCTCACAATGCCAAACATGATAACCTTCGGTTGGCCTTGTTCTCTGTACCTTTATGGTATAGATCATTTGTTGTGGCATATTTTTGATGACAGAAAATTCTTTCGCATACAAAGGATAACATTCTTGCCAAAATATATTGGTGAATGTTTCGAAATGTTCGCCTAAATTATCTCTGGAAAATGAAATTGCTTTTGGATCAAGCAACGATGTTGATGTGTCTGATTTGAATGTTTCAGTTGTGTAATCTCTTTGCCATGTTTTACCCATAGCATCAAGTTCTTCAAAGTAATCAATCATGGCTTTGCAATATTCACTACTATAAAACCCATCATAAATGCCTACAAAGTCATTAAATTCTACATTCTTATTCATTCAATCCTCAATATAATATATTTTTTACTAACCCATCATCCGATTTATATTTTTCTAAACAATGTTTGTCTTTTATATATTCGAAAAGTTCTTCTCTAATTCTTTCTTTTCTGTTCTGTTCGTAATATAACCGCTGCTGCTTTGACATCATTCTTTTTTTGCTCATCCAAACTCCTTTGGTTATTTTTATTATACTTTGGAATTCTATGAGTTTTTTCTACAGGATTAACTTTGCCATTGTCTGACCTCCTGATGTTAAGTAGATAGGGTAGTTGATTGTTCACTATTACCATTCTCTAGGCATTTTTGTTTTGTGTGATATATGTAATCTATTTCCAGGCACGGTGTCTTTAATACGCTGAATCACACCTTGTTCAAAGGCTTTATCGGCAGTTTTGGTACCAGGTACACTCATACGACCTGCATCAGAGAATACTGGTAGATTATCTGCCGAATAATATTGTTCTAAATGGGGATTGTTTTGTTTGAATTCATCCAACACCGTGTATGACATACGGTGTTCTTCGATTTCGTTTGTTTCTTTATTCAAAAAATCATATGTTGGCATTAAGAATACTCATGTGAAATAGATTCATTCATTTTACGGAACCAGTCTTTCATAAAAGGTGGTACCTCTCTCTTATTTATCTTTCCTTTCCATGACCACATTCTTTGCTTTTCCATAATGTAGTAGTTACGATAAGACTTCAACGAATCACCTGGTACTTTGCAATGGTCAGGCATGGCAGGCGTAGGACCTGTAAACAGTTCATGTGATGTTATCTTATTAGGTGCAAACTGTAAGGCATCAACCAGGCCAGTTTCCTGACATTTATGAACTTTACCATATCGATAGGTGTATTCGGTACACAACGAGGTAAGTAACTTGTATAACCAATGGTAATTACCAGCAGTTTCACGACACCATACGGCCGATGGATGATTCACATGAGTGGCAGAATACAATACATCATTTCTTTCATCAGGTAAAATCCAGCGTTTGACTTTGCGACCAGTTTTGGATTCTGCAATGATTTCTCTACCATCAATAATACGGTGTGCTGTTGAAAGTAACTGGCAGTATTCGAGGATCATTTTGACAACGTGCTTGTCTACATGGTATTCAGCACATTTTTGTGGGCAATGGTCGAGATAAAAGATGTTCATAATCCAAGTTTGCTCAAAATAGGTTGCATCATTCTATCAATATCTTTTTTAATTATCAAGTAATTTATGTGGTAGACACCTTCATGTCCTTGGCATTCTTCTTCATCTAAATTAACCAAATCTTCCATGGATTTACCACACCATTTACAATAGTAAATATATTGTGCCAATGAATGTTTCATAGCATTCTCACTAATCCAACTGTATCAATAGCGGTCAACAAAAGGTAGTTAGCCAACATACCAAAAGACTTGCGAGTCCATGCAGCCCAACCATACATAGCGCAACCAGCAATCCAAATAGGATACAAAACCAAAAGGGGTGGATTTGGGACCGTAAGTGCCATAGTAATAGAACAACCAATACTAATAGCCCAAGCCAACAACTCCACAATAAAACGGAATTTGCCAGAATGCCAGTCATCTTTAATCCAACCAAATGTGCTTACAAATAAATCGTTCATTAACACTCATCAGATCGAATCAAGCTTTTTCTGCCACTAAAAATAGAATCTAAATCATCCAAATCATCTCTTAATGATTCAGTTGGTTCATCATTTACAACTTCTAAATGACCACGAATATTAAAACCACAACCTTTTAGAAAAGTTTCAAACTCACCAATGATACCATCTAAATGAACCGCATCAAATTCAAATGTTTTTTTGGTTGTGATTGATTCACCAAATGGACATGGATCATCTTCACAAATGAAAGTAAACTTGCTCATAGTGTTGGAATCTCCAAAGTTTTATCAGAGCCTTTCAATGCCTTAACTTTTTTGGCAATATCGGCCGATGATACGGTTTGCATGGCGAATTGCTTGAAATCTTCGTATGTATTTTTCACTTTGATTACGCCACCTTGTAATAGAAACAATGCACAACCACCTGCGGTCAAAGGTGCAATCTCACCTACACCATCCAAATTGATAATAACTTTACAATCTTTTTCAATAGAATCAACTTCAACAAATAATGACATCACTCATCTCCCTTTTCTCTTACAGTTAATTTGGCCAGTTTGGCACGTTTTTCAGATACTTCTGCTTCAATCATCATATTCTTCCAATGACTTCTTTTTTCGGAAGGCATTAGAGCCAATATTCTTTTGGTTGATTTGCTTAATCTAAAATCTTTGTTTGTTTTCATTTACCTACCTTTTGAATTACTTCATTCTTATCACAATCTTTAACACGCACTAATAATGTATTGGTTTGATTCAATGGTCGAACAAAAAAACATTCACCTTTAATTGACCAAACTAATTTATTTTGAATGCTGCCTTCGAAATCGCCATTGACTGCTTTGTTCATGAAGTATGGTGCATAATAAAATGTTAAAACAAAAACAATGGCACACAAAAGAATTGTGGTCTTTTGTTTAGTATACCATTCACTAATATTTTTAAACATGGATCATTCCTTGAGTATATAATATTAACATTATACCAGCAAATGCAGCCAAAGTCAATACAATTAAGGTAAACTTGCCTGCTTCTTCACGGTAATATTCCACTTCTCGTTCAATCATTTCATGCTGTGCCTGTACCATGTTTGGTACATCAGGTTCCATCATATGAATAGTTTGATTTGAAGATTCCAATCGTTTCAATGCTTGCCAATAATGATAGTATGAAATCATATTTAATTAGTCCCATAAATTCTCATAATACTTACCAAACAACTTAAAAGCGTTACGTTTTCTCTCATTGTGAGCATTGAGGCCGTCCCAATCAACTTTAGGCCCAACATAGTCCTCATGCCATGGCATTTTCTTACCATCGGTGCCAGAGTAATCAAAGAATTGGCTCTCTGCATCATCTAACATCTTCTGTTCAAATGCCCAAATCATTTCATCGAGTATCCATTTCCAACGCTTGTGAATCATTTCATCATCACTCAATGATTGCATTTCAGGAGTAACTTTGATTTTGCTTTTTCTTTTCTTACCACTTTGCAATTCAGTCGGCACATCTTCATCATCAACCCATGGCGAACCATGTGATTCATCACGCAACTGTTTCAACATTGGCAGAATGATGTGAGCCAAAGTATGATCCATTGACCATGTATCATAACGGTCAATCTTCACATACTCAATCTTTGGGTGAATAAAGTCCAAAAGTTTCATCCATGCGTTACAGAATGGTGTCAATACCTTATTGCATTTCTCAATGAATGGCTCTTCGTAATCAATCTCACGCCAAAAGATAATCTTCTCCATAATCTTGTATGGAGAAATCCAATGACTACGATAACCACTTAAATA
>JACCDX011352138.1_pt1 | contig 12781 bp, 9 predicted proteins | sample 7449681 | NCBI WGS metagenome assembly JACCDX01 (sample SAMN15323450, study PRJNA562643) | freshwater metagenome | isolation source: river surface water | place: USA:Blue River Watershed | collected 2017-08-18
GGAGCGTGCACTTGTTCCAACAGGAATATCCATAGCACTTCCCGATGGATATGTTGCCTTAGTTCATCCACGTTCCGGTCTTGCAATCAAGCATGGCGTCACGATGGTCAATGCGCCGGGCACAGTAGATGCTGGATACCGCGGAGAACTTCAATGCATCATGATTAATCACGATCCCAAAGAGAGCGTCACCTTTAAGCGCGGAGACAGAATTGCGCAGTTGGTCTTTCAAAAAGTTGAACGTGCCCACTTTGTAGAAGTAGATGAGTTGCCAGGTTCAGGTAGAGGAGCTGGCGGCTTTGGATCGACCGGACGCCAATGAGTCAGCACGAAGATCGCGAGAAAGTTCTTGCAGCATTTGGCGGCAAGAAAGGTCTGATTGATTCTGGAATTCCATCGGTAATTTTCTTAATTGTCTTTAACTTCTCAAAGGAGCTACAGACAGCCCTCATTGCATCAATCGCGGTTTCCGCACTTCTTACAATCATTCGCTTGGCCATGAAGGACACCATCCAGCATGCAATGAGCGGTTTCATTGGCGTTCTTATATGTGCCTGGTTTGCCAACCGAACAGGAAATGCCAGCGATCTCTATATTCCGAAGTTACTGACCAACTTGGGTTATGGAACTGTCTATCTGATTGCAAACCTTGCTGGTTGGCCAATTCTTGGCGTGATGTTGGGGCCGATTCTTGGTGAGAACCTCACGTGGAGAAACCACCCCGAGCGGAAGCGCGCATATACCTTGGCGAGCTGGCTCTGGGTTGCAATGTTCTTTACTCGAATCGCTGTGCAGTACCCAATTTACAAGAGTGGCAATGTCAATCTTCTCGGCACTGTGAATTTAGCGATGGGGTATCCGCTATTTATTGCTACTGCATATGGATCGTGGCTCATTTTAAAGAACGCACCACAACGCACTACTGAGCGATAAAGCAGCCCTTAATCAAATCTTCTGCAGTTGCAGAAGCTACGAAAAGTAGTTCATCTCCTGCGATAAAGACATCACTCGGAGCGGGCGCAATAACGCGACCATCGCGAACGATTGCTGCGAGGGAAGCGTCTTCAGGAAGTGTCACTTCTTCAACAGTTTTTCCGATACATGTCGAGGAATCAGGCAAAGTGAGTTCGACTAGGTTTGCCTGACCACGGCGGAATGAGAAGAGTCTTACGACATCTCCAACGCTAACTGCTTCTTCAACAAGGGCGGCAATAATGCGCGGAGTAGATACAGCAACGTCTACGCCCCATGATTGATCAAAGAGCCATTCATTCTTTGGGTGATTGATACGTGCAACGACTCGGGGGACTCCGTACTCGGTCTTTCCAAGAAGGGATGCAACCAAATTAACTTTGTCATCTCCGGTAGCGGCAACTAAGACTGCGCATTTATTGAGCTGAGCATTATCAAGTGATGCGATTTCGCAGGCGTCCGCCATCAACCATTCAGCATCTGGAACGGAATCAATCTTGAGAGCCTTTGGATCGCGATCGATCAAAAGAACTTGGTGGCCATTATCAAGAAGTTCACGCGCAATCGCGCGACCAACATTTCCTGCACCTGCAATAGCGATTCTCATGGGCTATTCACCTGGTCCTTGAGTGAGGGCTTCTTCAGCAGCGGCCATTCCATCGTCGCGAATAGTCATGTGCACAAGGTCGCCATCTTGAAGAACCGTTTGTGGTTCAGGGATGAGACCCTCACCTAGGCGAGTAAGGAATGCAACGCGCGCTTGTGTTGCAGTTTCGAGCTCTGAAATAGGACGGCCATACCAATCGAGGTGAGGATGGACTTCAAGGAGTTGAACGGTTCCGGTTGCATCACGCCATTCAGAGCGCGCACCTTCTGGAGCGATACGTCGCAAAATTTGATCAGTTGCCCAAATAACTGTCGCAACAGTTGGGATACCAAGGCGCTGATAAATTTCTGCACGGCCCGGATCGTAAATACGGGCAACAACATTGGTCACGCCATAACTTTCGCGCGCCACGCGAGCTGCCAAGATATTTGAGTTATCACCATTACTTACGGCAGCAAATGCCTGAGCGCCTTCGATACCTGCTTCAAGGAGAGTATCTCTATCGAAACCAACGCCGACTACTGTGCGGCCCTTAAAGTCAGGACCCAATCGACGGAATGCTTCTTTTGCTTGGTCGATAATTGCAACAGAATGACCGGCTGCTTCTAGTTCAATAGCAAGAGATGAACCAACGCGACCGCAACCCATGATGACAACATGCACGGGCCTAACCTACTACTGGTCGCGCCAAAAATCTCTCATGCTCGGATCTCGACTAGGCTTGCCTGTATGTCATCTACCAAGAGAACAACGCTCGAAGTAGGGCAGAAAATTAAGGTAACGATTGAGAAGGTGGCCCATGGAGGGCACTTCATCGCCCGTCATGAGGGTGCAGTCATCTTCGTTCGCCACGGGATTCCCGGCGAAGCGTGCACAATCGAGATAACTAGCACCGGATCATCATTTAATCGCGCCGATGTTATCGAGGTCACCTCTCCTTCAGAAGATCGCGTAAGTGCACCTTGTCGCTTCGCCCACAGAAATGGTTGTGGGGGATGCGATTTTCAGCATATTTCACTTCCTCGCCAACGCACTTTGAAGAGCGATGTAATTACAGAGCAGTTCTCACGAATTGCAAAGATGGATATTGAAGTAGAGGTCGAAGAAGTAGCTGGCCCACTTGGTTGGAGAACGCGTTGCTCTGCTGTGACAACCAAAGCTGGTGCCCTAGGTTTCTACCAAGCGCGTTCACATAAAATTATTCCGGTCGATGATTGCAGAATTCTTGTACCTGAGATGGGCTATTCAGAGTTAGCTCAACGGGGCGCCAAAGGTGACCAACGCATGGAAATTTCAATCTCGAATACTGGCGAACGCACAATTGCTACTGCAAATTCTCGAGATGAGTCACCGCTTCGAATTAGCGATGGTCCTGATGTTGCCCATTACACCGTCGGCGATAATTCGTTTGAGGTAAGTCAGAAATCATTTTGGCAGAGCCATAAAGATGCTCCTCGAATATTAACTGAGGCAGTGCTCCAATACGCACAGTTGCGCGAAGGAGATCATGTACTCGATCTCTATGGCGGCGTCGGTCTCTTTGCTGCAAGCTTCATAACTCTGATTGGCGAATCAGGGTCTGTCGACATCGTAGAAGGAAGCAAGAGCGCAACGGCAGATGCTGCGAGAAACTTTGAAGGCAAGAGCAACGTACATATCTACACAGGTGACGTCGCGCGGTTGATTACTCGATTCTCATCGGCAGATGTCATCGTGCTAGACCCTCCTCGAGAAGGCGCTGGTAAAGATGTAACTGCGCAATGTGCGCAGTTGAAACCACGCTCCATCATTTATGTAGCCTGCGATCCGGCTGCCCTTGCCCGAGATACCAGCTATTTACGCGACGCGGGATACCAGCTCGAAGCCATGCGAGCATTTGATCTCTTTCCCATGACGCACCACATCGAATCTATTGCGAAATTCGTACCTACTAAGGTATCTTGACGTCAAGATATCTCCCTCGAAAGAAGAATCGCGATGAGCAAGAACTCACTTGGAACAAAGAAGAACCTCACAGTTGCTGGCAAAGATTATGAAATCTTTGATATCTCATCAGTAGAGGGTGCAACGGATCTACCGTTCTCACTTAAAGTGCTTCTTGAAAATCTCTTGCGCACCGAAGATGGTGCCAACATCACCTCTGATCACATCAAAGCTCTTGCACAATGGGATCCATCAGTCGAGCCAGATACTGAAATTCAATTTACGCCAGCTCGCGTTGTTATGCAGGACTTCACCGGCGTTCCCTGCGTCGTTGACCTCGCAACGATGCGTGAAGCAATCGTTGATCTTGGGGGAGACCCATCGAAGGTAAACCCTCTTGCTCCAGCTGAACTCGTCATCGACCACTCAGTTATTGCAGATGTCTTCGGCACAAAAGATTCTTTCGAACAGAACACAGATATTGAGTACGAACGCAACCGCGAGCGTTATCGCTTCTTGCGTTGGGGCCAGGGCGCCTTTGATGAATTTAAGGTTGTTCCACCCGGAACAGGAATCGTTCACCAAGTAAATATTGAATACCTTGCACGCGTCGTCATGACACGAACAGTTAATGGCGTGCTTCGCGCATACCCAGATACTGTTGTTGGAACAGATTCACACACAACGATGGTCAACGGGCTTGGAGTCCTTGGCTGGGGCGTTGGCGGTATCGAGGCAGAAGCAGCGCTTCTAGGTCAGCCTGTTTCAATGCTCATTCCACGCGTTGTTGGATTTAAACTTTCGGGCGAACTACCAGTTGGAACAACTGCAACCGATATGGCGCTGACAATTACAGAAATGCTTCGCAAGCACGGCGTTGTCGGCAAGTTTGTTGAGTTCTACGGTCCGGGTGTTGTCTCGGTACCGATGGCAAACCGCACCACAATCGGAAATATGTCTCCTGAATACGGTTCGACATGTGCCATCTTCCCAATTGATGAAGAGACACTTCGCTACCTTCGACTTACAGGTCGCAGCGATGATCAGGTCGCGCTCGTTGAGCAGTATGCAAAGGCCCAGGGAATGTGGCATGACCCTTCGGCCTCACCGCGTTTTTCAGAACATATCGAGCTTGATTTATCGACTGTCGTGTCTTCTATCGCGGGTCCAAAGCGTCCACAGGATCGCATCTCACTGACAGCATCAAAATCTTCATTCGAAAAGATTCTTCCTACTTACTTCTCGGATAAGACAGGTAAAGAGGCTTATCCAGTAAATGTTGGAGCCAAGGCGACAACAATCAAAAATGGCGATGTAGTCATCGCATCAATTACTTCTTGTACAAATACATCAAACCCATCAGTCATGATTGGCGCAGCTCTTCTCGCAAAGAAAGCGGTAGAAAAGGGTCTGACTTCAAAGCCTTGGGTAAAGACAACTCTTGCACCAGGGTCAAAGGTTGTTACTGATTATTACGATCGCGCAGATCTGACCAAGTACATGGAAGCGCTCGGCTTCAACTTGGTTGGCTACGGCTGCGTAACCTGTATCGGAAACTCAGGACCACTTCCTCTTGAAATCAGCAAGGCCGTCAACGAGAACGATCTCGCTGTCACTGCTGTCTTGTCAGGAAACCGTAACTTCGAAGGCCGCATCAGCCCTGATGTAAAAATGAACTACCTGGCTTCACCTCCATTGGTAGTTGCATATGCACTTGCTGGCACTATGGATCACGATTTCGAAAATGATTCTTTGGGTAACGATAAAGATGGAAACCCAGTACTTCTGAAAGATATCTGGCCATCTGCTCAAGAGATTCAATCGGTGATTGACTCATCAATCTCATCTGAAATGTTCAAGAAGGATTACGCAACCGTCTTCGATGGAGATCACCGTTGGAAGTCACTTGATACTCCTACCGGAAAGACATTCGAGTGGGATCCAAAGTCCACCTACGTTCGCAAGCCTCCATACTTTGAAGGAATGCCAGCAGAGCCAAAGCCAGTTACCGATATCACCGGTGCACGTGTTCTTGCGATTCTCGGAGATTCAGTAACAACTGACCATATTTCTCCAGCAGGAAATATCAAAGCTGATTCACCTGCAGGCAAGTACCTCGAAGCAAATGGCGTTGATCGTAAGGACTTCAACTCTTACGGTTCTCGCCGTGGTAACCACGAAGTCATGATTCGCGGAACATTTGCAAATATTCGCTTGAAGAATCTTCTCCTTGATGGAGTCGAAGGAAGCTTCACAAAGAACTTCCTTGCCGATGGCGAGCAAACAACTATTTACGATGCATCTGTCGCATACCAAGCAGCAGGCGTTGGTCTGATCATCCTTGCTGGCAAGGAGTACGGATCAGGATCTTCACGTGACTGGGCAGCAAAGGGAACAGCGCTTCTCGGCGTTCGTGCAGTTATTGCCGAAAGCTTCGAACGTATTCACCGCTCCAACTTGATTGGAATGGGCGTACTTCCATTGCAATTTACCAATGGTGCAAATGCTCAATCACTTGGCCTAAAGGGTGATGAGACATTCTCGATTACCGGCGTTACGGCGCTCAATGACGGTGGAATCCCTAAGGAAGTCACAGTGACTGCAGGGGATAAGACCTTCACGGCTAAGGTGCGAATTGATACACCGGGTGAAGCGGATTACTACCGCCACGGTGGAATCATGCAGTACGTACTGCGTCAGCTCCGCGGCTAATCTAGACTGCCACCATGCTTGAATCGATCAAAGGTCCCAGCGACCTCAAGGCGCTTCGCCCTGAGCAACTGGATCAACTCTCTGAGGAGATTCGCCAATTTCTGATTACCAAGGTGTCAAAGACCGGCGGACACCTAGGTCCTAACCTCGGCGTTGTCGAACTCACGATTGCAATTCATCGCACCTTTGATTCGCCAAAAGATGTTGTCTTATTCGATACCGGTCACCAGTCCTACGTTCATAAAATTCTGACAGGTCGCGCCGATCAATTCGATAAGTTGCGTCAACGTGGGGGAATTGCTGGCTATCCAAACCGTAGCGAAAGTGCGCACGATGTCATTGAGAATTCACATGCCTCGACCGCACTTTCATGGGGCGATGGAATCTCTCGCGGATTCTCACTTACTGGTCAATCAGATCGCCATGTAGTTGTCGTCGTAGGAGACGGCGCGCTGACCGGTGGAATGTCTTGGGAAGCGCTCAACAATATTGCTGCGGCCAATGATCGAAACTTAATCATCGTGGTGAACGACAATGAGCGCTCTTACTCACCAACGATTGGTGGAGTTGCTACCTATCTTTCAACACTTCGTGTGACGCGCGGATACGAACGTTTCCTCGATTGGGGCAAAGAAGTTCTTACTAAGACTCCAGTTGTGGGCAATCCAATTTATGAAACTCTTCATGGAATGAAGAAGGGGATTAAAGATATTGTCGCCCCACAAGGCATGTTCGAAGATCTCGGTTTGAAATATGTCGGTCCTATAGATGGACACGATGTCGCCGCTATGGAGCGCGCACTTGCGCAAGCAAAAGAATTCGGCGAACCAGTTCTTCTTCACGTCATTACCGAGAAGGGCAAGGGACATAAGCCGGCAGTTGCAGATGAGGCTGAGAAATTCCATGCCGTCGGAATTGTTGATCCAGAAACTGGTACGCCGCTCAGCAAGTCAGCTATAAGCTGGACCAGCGTTTTTTCTGATGAACTAGTTGCAATGGGTCACGAACGTAAAGATATTGTGGCGATTACAGCAGCAATGCTTGGACCTACAGGTCTTGATAAATTTGAAAAAGCATTTCCTGATCGCACCATCGATGTCGGCATTGCAGAACAGCACGCCGTAACAAGTGCCGCTGGCCTTGCCTTCGCAGGGATGCACCCTGTTGTTGCCGTTTACTCAACATTCCTCAACCGCGCATTCGATCAAATGCTGATGGATGTCGCCTTGCACAAGGCAGGCGTCACCTTCGTTCTCGATCGCGCCGGAATTACAGGTGATGACGGTCCATCACACAACGGAATGTGGGATTTAGCCCTCACCGGAATTGTTCCAACACTTCATGTTGCAGCTCCTCGTGATGCAGCACGCCTTCGCGAGACTTTGCGCGAATCACTTGAAATTTCAGATGCTCCATCTCTCATTCGCTTCCCAAAGGGCGCAGTACAAACCGATATTCCTGCTTTCGAACGTCGCGATGGAATCGATGTTCTCTATCGCGGTGAAAGCGCAGATGTTCTGCTGATTAGCGTTGGGGCAATGGCAGCAATTGCAGTTGAGGCAGCATCACAGGCATACCGTGAAGGTGTTGGAGTAACCGTCATTGATCCTCGCTGGGTAAAACCGCTCCCGCAATCACTGGTCACTATGGCGCAGCGCTACAAGAGCGTTGTAGTTCTTGAAGATGGAATTCGTCATGCAGGTATTGCAAGTTCTATCTCAGAGCTCTTCCGCGAAGCAGGGCTCAACGTTGCACTGCACAGCATCGGTGTTCCACTTGAATTCATTGAACATTCAAAGCGCGCAGAAATCCTAGAAGATTTAGGAATTACAGCTCAGAAGATTTCACGCGACATTGTCGAGTGGAGTTCTACTGTGGAAGAGATGCAATTCCCGGCGCATGAAAACGCTGACCGCAAACAGACTCGCTAATTCCTTCACGATCTAAGTAAGGCAAGATTCCGCCGAGATGCATCGGCCATCCAGCACCCATTAACATACACAAATCAATCTCTGCAGCAGATGAAACAACGCCTTCATCAAGCATCATGCGCGCTTCTTCTGCCAGTGCCTTCAGAGCGCGTAGGCGAACCTCTTCAGCGGTAGATGGCGTAGTGCCTTTATGAACGAGTGCAAGGGCAGCAGGATTAGGGCCAACTGATCCATCGTCGTTCTTGATGTAGAAAGTCTTGACGCCTTCTTTGACCATTGCTTGCATCGTTGGAGAGATGCGGTAACGAGGACCGAGGTTTGCATTGAGCGTTTCAGAGACATGCAGTGCAACGCCAGGGCCAACAAGGCCCAAGAGCTCAAATGGAGACATTGGGAAACCAATGCTGCGCATTGCATTATCTGCTGTTGCTGGATCTGTGCCTTCATCAACTGCGTCGGTGATTTCACCCATGAAGCGAGTCAGAAGTCGATTAACAACAAAGCCAGGCGCATCCTTACAGATAATCATCGTCTTCTTAAGTTCTTTACCAATATTTACTGCAGTTGCAGTGGTGGCATCATCTGTCCTTGAAGTACGAGCAACTTCAAGAAGAGGCATCACAGCAACTGGATTGAAAAAGTGGAAACCAACAACGCGTTCTGGGTGTTGAAGTCCTTCGCTCATGCGTTCTACTGACAGAGAAGAAGTGTTGGTCGCAAGAACGCATTCAGGTCCGACGATCTTTTCAAGCTTTTTAAAGAGTTCTTGCTTAAGAGATAACTCCTCGAAGATTGCTTCAATCACAAAGTCGCAGCCGGCAAAGACTTGCTGATCTGAAGAGCCGCTAATCAAAAGAGATAGTCGGCCGGCAGATTCGGCGCTCATGCGCTTCTTTTCCACCAACTTAGCGAGTTCATTCCTTACCCAGGCCACACCTTTATCGGCGCGCTCTTGATCGATATCTGTCATTACGACAGGACATTTGAGATTACGAAGAAGAAGGAGGGCTAACTGTGATGCCATAAGACCGGCACCGACAACGCCAACCCGAGCAACCTTGCGACCAAGTGCAGGCTTTGGCGCACCTTCGACTTTCTTGCGCTTCTTCTGAATGACGTTAAATGCGTAGAGGGAAGCGCGAAGCGGATCAGACATTGTCAGATCTGCAAGAGTTGCATCCTCTGCATCAAATCCCTGACCGCGCGTATTGGTCTTAGCTTGCGCGATGAGTTCAAGTGCCTTCAAAGGAGATGCAATCTCTGCGCCACCGTACTTCTTGAGAGCTGCTGCACGACCGGCCGCAAGTGCGGAATCCCATGCAGGATCGCTTGAATAATCCTTACGTTCAATCTTTGTTGCACCGCTCAAGATTGACGCTGCAAATGCAACAGACTTTTCAAGAAAATCAGCTGGAGCGTAGACAGCATCCACGATTCCAAGACCGAGTGCATCCTTGGACTTCATCATGGTGTTGTTATTGAGAGCATTGCCGATAATTACTTGAACAGCGCGCTCTGGTCCGATCAATTTGGGAACGATAGTTGCACCGCCCCATCCTGGAACTAGGCCTAGGAATACTTCAGGAAGGGCAGTAAATGCTGTCGCTGAAAGTGTGCGGTATTTACAGTGAAGACCGACTTCGAGCCCACCACCGAGTGCAAGGCCGTTGATAAATGCAAATGTCGGAATGCCGATTTCATCGAAGCGACGGAATACATCGTGCCCCAATTTTCCAATGGCAACTGCTTGCTCGCGCTTATTGAGAAATGCCAACGCTGATAAATCCGCACCAGCTGCAAAGATAAATGGCTTACCTGTAATTGCAATCGCTGCGGGTTTACGAGATGCCGCATCTGTAATTGCTGCATCCAGTGCTGTCAATGATTGCGGACCGAAAGTATTGGGGCGGTTGTGGTCATGACCATTATCGAGAGTAATGAGAGCAAGTGAGCCCTTGAATCCAAAGGGGGAGAGGTCGATATCGCGCACAAGTGCGTTGGTTACGACTTCTTCAGGGGCGCCTTCTGGAAGTTGGATTGCAGTGGTCATTACTTTGAACCTCCAGTGATCTGCGCTTCTTTGTTATGGGGGTTTTCCCAAATGATTGTTCCGCCCATACCAAGGCCAATACACATTGTGGTGATTCCATAACGAACATCTGGCTTCTCTTCGAAGGTGCGCGCCAAGTTGAGCATCAAACGCACGCCGGATGATGCAAGTGGGTGGCCCACTGCAATTGCGCCACCATAAGGATTAACGCGAGCATCATCATCTGCAATGCCGAAGTGATCGAGAAATGCGAGTACCTGTACCGCGAATGCTTCATTGACTTCAAATGCGCCGATATCTTCAATCTTCAAGCCTGCTTTATCCAGCGCCTTAATGGTTGAAGGAACTGGTCCGTAACCCATGACTTCAGGTTCAACGCCAGCAAATGCAAATGTCACCATGCGCGCTTTAATAGTAAGACCGAGCTCTTTCGCCTTATCTTCATTGGCAAGGAGTGCAGCAGTTGCACCATCGTTGAGCCCTGATGAATTTCCGGCAGTGACGCGACCTGCGGGACGGAAAGGTGTCTTCAGCCCGGCAAGACCTTCCATCGTCGTTGTAGGACGAGGAGCTTCATCGACGGTGGCGATAGTCCAACCGAGTTCTGCGCTACGTGCTGCTGTTGGAATTAAATCTCGTTGAATCTTGCCATCTGCATAAGCCTTCGCAGTCTTCATCTGCGAGTTGTACGCGTATGTGTCAGCACGCTCTTTAGTTAGATGTGGAAAGCGATCATGCAAACGTTCTGCAGTTGCTCCCATTGCGAGCGCATCTTGTTCAACTAACTTCTCAGCTAAATAACGTGGGTTAGGATCCATGAGCTCGCCCATTGGATGGTTTCCCATATGTTCAACACCACCAGCGATTGCAATATCGATAGCCCCCATTGCAATCGCACCAGCAACAGTTGTTGTTGCAGTCAGCGCTCCCGCACACCAACGATCGATTGAATAACCAGGAACTGTCTTAGGAAGACCCGCAAGAAGTGTTGCGCTACGTCCGATATTCATTCCCTGATCACCGGTCTGCGTTGCCGCAGCGATTGCGACATCATCGATAGATGCAGGATCTACATTTGGGTTGCGCTCGAGTAGGCCACGCATTGCGCGCACCATCAAGTCATCGGCGCGTGTGCCTGCATACATGCTGCCGGCCTTGCCGAATGGAGTGCGGACAGCATCGACGAGGACGACTGAACGGAGTTGTGACGACATAGAACTTCCTTCGCTGGTGAGTATCTTTGGAAAGGTTACTCGCCAGTAGGGGAATTGGCTATGCGTTAAAAGGTGTTTTTACCTTCGCTGGCGACAGATAAGCGCTGATGGTCAGACCAAGGTAGGCAACCCAAACAGCGAGCTGTAGCCAAGATGTGGTTGTATCAAAACCGATCGTTCCGCCAAGTAGAGCTGCCATGAATGACTCTTTAGCCATCCATGAAGTGACATCCCATGCAAAGGCATCAGGGCCAGGCAAGATTCCAAATTCTTGGAACTCATGGATTCCGTATGAAAGAACACCTGCTGCGACAACAATCAGAGCAACACCTGAATAGGCGAAGAACTTGCTGAGGTTGATCTTGACTGCGCGGTTATAAATTCCATAACCAAGGCCGACTGCGAGAGCTAGACCGAGGATCAAGCCAAGGGTTGCGGTAGAGAAGGCGCCGACAGTCTTGAAGTTTGTGTAGAGGAAGAGTGATGTCTCAAGGCCTTCACGAGCCACCGCAAAGAAGGCGAGGGCCGCCATTGAGAGGGCACCTGAGGTCACAGCGACCTCTGCCTTTCCATGGAGCTCATCACGCAAGCCACGGGCTGCGCGCTTCATCCAGAAGACCATCCAGGTCACGAGACCGACGGCGACAAATGATGTAGTTCCGGCGAAGAGTTCTTCGCCCTTCTCTGAGAGCTCAGCAGAGGTGTAAGACAAGAAGGCTCCGAAGGCAAGGCTGGCAGTGATAGCAAGGGCTACACCGCTCCAAAGTGCCCGTAAATGGCTTCTTTGGTCGCTCTTGACGAGGTAAGCAACAAGGATTCCAACGATGAGTGCGGCTTCTAGGCCTTCGCGTAGCGCGATGATGAATGTACTTAGCATGGCGTGAGAGTAATTGAGCCAGGGTATTTACGCAACTCCGGTGTTGCGTAATTCGTCACTCTGCAGGCGTGACTTCCGCCTCAGGCTCGGCAATTTCTAGGGGTTCACTCTGGGTTAGGGCGAGCTCCAGGATAGGAGAGGCAATCTCTGCCTGCCAGCGTCGCGCACCCATAGCCAGTAGCGCCTCGTTCACAGATGACGTAGGTGGCTGCCAGCAGATACGGCGGACCAATTCAGGGGAAATCAAGTTTTCAAGTGGAATCGAAAGTTCTTCGGCTCGCACCTGAAGATTAAATCGGGCATGAGTGAGAGGTGCGTACTTTTCAGGAAAGCGCTCGCGCCAAATTTTGATCGGTGGCATCGCATCTGATTTTGAACGCGCCTCAGGCCATTGATCTTCTGGCATCGCAATTGCATCGGTGATGCAGCTAATCCAGGTTGCAGCATTTTCTAACCAGCGCGCTCGCAAGCCCAACGGTCTTAAGATTTTTTCAA
>JACCDX010432143.1_pt1 | contig 12780 bp, 9 predicted proteins | sample 7449681 | NCBI WGS metagenome assembly JACCDX01 (sample SAMN15323450, study PRJNA562643) | freshwater metagenome | isolation source: river surface water | place: USA:Blue River Watershed | collected 2017-08-18
CAGCCACACCGTCAGCGACCCTCGGGACTTCAGCGCCGCGTTGTAGGCCGCCCAGTTCGTCGTTCGGTACTTGCCCGGCTTCTTCTTCCCTTCATCCATGCCTACAGCCTAACGGCTCAGCTCGCGGGGTTGTGCAACAAAGCCCACGCTGCAGCCCACTTCAGCCAACCCGCCGACCGCATCGCCCGGCCAAACGCAGCGGCTGCATAAGCATCCCCGCTTTCCTTCGTTCCGCGAGCAAGCGCTGATCCCTATCGTGCAGGGCCTGAACACACGCAGGTCACCATGCACATCACCAGCATCTCCGGCAGCCCCAGCGAACGCTCACGCTCTGCGTGGCTGACGCAGTTCGCGCTGACGCGGCTCGAAGGCGTGGCGCGGCACACCGAGCACATCGCCGTGCGCGAACTGCCGGCGGCCGCGCTGCTGCAGGCCGATGCGCAAGACCCGGCCATCGCGCAGGCCGTGGGCGCCGTCTCGGCGGCGCAGTTGGTCATCGTCGGCACGCCCATCTACAAGGCCGCGTATGCGGGGCTGCTGAAGGTGTTCCTGGACCTGCTGCCGCCCGACGCGCTGCGCGGCAAGACCGTGCTGCCGCTGGCCACCGGCGGCAGCTCCGCCCACCTGCTGGCGCTGGACTACGCCTTGAAGCCCGTGCTGTCGGCACTGGGCGCACGCCATGTGCTGGACGGCGTGTTCGCCACCGACGCCCAGCTGCTGCGTCACGAGGCCGGCGGCTACGTGCCCGAGCCCGACCTGCTGGTGCGGCTGGACCGCGCCCTGGAGCCCTTGCTGCCCGCCTCGCGGCCGCGCAGCGGCGCCGAGCTCAGCTGTCGACGCTGAGCCCGCGCGTCACGACGCCCACATCACCGTTTTTGTCTCCTCGCCCCCCGGACGGGATCGGCGACTTCATCCCGGCGCTCGGTCACGGATCGGGTGCGACCGAGTGCCGGGATCTTTTTCAAGGGACTCCCTCTCATGCGACTGCCTTCGTTCATTCGCCTGCTCGCGCCGCTTTTCATGCTGGCCGCCAGTCTGCAGGCACCTGCCCAGACGCCCGCGGCCACCACCACGCTGCGCATCGGCTTCCAGAAATCCGCCAGCCTGCTGACGCTGCAGAAGTCCAACGGCTCGCTCGAGAAGCGGCTCGCACCGCTGGGCGTGTCGGTCAAATGGGTTGAATTCCCGGCCGGCCCGCAGCTGCTGGAGGGGCTGAACGTCGGCGCCATCGACGTGGGCTACGTCGGCGAGGCGCCGCCCATCTTTGCGCAGGCCGCCGGGGCGCGGTTCGTCTACATCGGCTTCGACCCCGCCGCGCCGCAGGCCGAGGCCATCGTCGTGCCCAAGGGGTCGGCGCTGACGTCCGTGGCGGCACTGAAGGGCCGCAAGGTGGCGCTCAACAAAGGCAGCAACGTGCACTACCTGCTCGTGAAGGCGCTGGAAAAGGCCGGCCTGCGCTGGGCCGACATCCAGCCGGTCTACCTGCCGCCCGCCGATGCGCGCGCCGCCTTCGAGCGCGGCGCCGTGGATGCGTGGGTGATCTGGGACCCCTTCCTCTCCGCCGTCGAGAAGCAGAGCGGCGCCCGGCAGCTGCAGGACGGCCAGGGCATCGTCAACAACTACGCCTACTACCTGGCCGACCGCGCCTACGCGCAGTCGCAGCCCCGCGTCATCCAGGCCTTGTTCGACGACACCCAGGCCCAGGCCCTCGTGCTGAAGGCCGACCGCCGCGCCGCTGCCGCCGTCATCGCGCCGCTGCAGGGCCTGGCGCCCGACATCGTCGAGCAAAGCCTGTCGCGCTACCAGTTCGGCGTGCGACCGCTGACGCCCGCCGTCGCCGCCGAGCAGCAACAGCTGGCCGACACCTTCCACGCACTGGGCCTGATCCCGGCGCCCATCCGCGTGGCGGACGCGCTGCAGGCCCCGGGCACCGGCACCACGGCCGGCGCCACGGCCACCACCGCTGGAGGTGCGCGATGAGCGGGGGCGCGGGCTCAGGCACCACGCGGCGCGCGGCCATCGCCATCCTTGCCACCACGGCGTCGTTCTGGGGCCACGCGCAGGGCAACGCGCCGCTGCGCATCGGCTTCCAGAAGGGGTCGTTCAACCTCGCGCTGCTGAAGAGCTACGGGCTGCTGGAGCAGCGCCTGGCGGGCACGCGCGTGCAGTGGATCGAGTTCCCGGCCGGGCCGCAGCTGCTGGAGGCCTTGGCGCTGGGCAGCGTGGCCTTCGGCGCCACCGGCGACGCGCCGCCCGTGTTCGCGCAGGCGGCGGGCAAGGACGTTGTCTACGTCGGCGCCGAGCCGCCCAAGCCCGACAGCTCGGCGCTGCTCGTCAGGCCCGACTCGGCGCTGACGACGCTGGCCGGCCTGAAGGGCCGCCGCATCGCGCTGCAAAAAGGCAGCAGCGCCCACTTCCTGACCGTGCAGGCCGTGAAAAAGGCCGGCCTCACCTGGGCCGACATCCAGCCGGTGTACCTGGCGCCAGCCGAGGCGCGCGCCGCGTTCGAGCGCGGCGCGGTGGACGTGTGGGCCGTGTGGGACCCGTATTTCGCGGCGGCGGAGCTGACGGGCGAACTGCGCACGCTGTCCACCAGCCGGGGGCTGACGAACAACAACACCTTCTATCTCGCGTCGCGCGCGTTGAGCCGCGACACGGCGCTCCTGCAGACGCTGTTCCAGGCCTTGACCGACACCGACGCACGGGCCCGCCGCGAACCGCGCGATGCCGTGCAGCGCTACGCCGAGTTCGCCGGGCTGCCACCCGCCACGGTGCAGCGCATGGTCGAGCGGCGCGGCGCCGCCCCCGTCGGGCCGCTCACGCCCGAGCTGGTCAGCGACCAGCAACTGGTGGCCGACACCTTCACGGCGCTGGGCCTCATTCCGCGCGGCATCCGCGTCGCCGACGCCATCGCCACGCCCCTCAAGAAAGCGTAGGTTTGCGATGAAGATCTTCTGGTTCATTCCCACCCATGGCGACAGCCGCTACCTGGGCAGCGCCCGGGGTGCACGCGTTGCCGACCACGCCTATTTCAAGCAGATCGCCATCGCCGCCGACAGCCTCGGCTACGAGGGCGTGCTGCTGCCCACGGGCCGCAGCTGCGAGGACTCGTGGATCGTCGCGGCCAGCCTCATCGACGCGACGCGCCGGCTCAAGTTCCTCGTCGCGCTGCGCCCGGGCCTCGTCGCGCCGGCCCAGAGCGCGCGCATGGCCGCCACGCTGGACCGGCTCTCGGGCGGCCGCCTGCTCGTCAACCTCGTCACCGGCGGCGACCCCGATGAGCTGGCCGGCGACGGGCAGTTCATGAACCACACCGAGCGCTACGAGCAGTCGGCCGAGTTCATCCGCATCTGGCGCGAGCTGCTGGCCCGCTCTCATGCCGGCGAGGCCCTGGACTTCGACGGCGCCCACCTCAGCGTGAAGGGCGGCAAGGTGCTCTACCCACCCATCAACGCGCCCTACCCGCCGGTGTTCTTCGGCGGCTCGTCAGCGCCCGCGCACGACCTGGCCGCAGAACAGGTGGACACCTACCTGACCTGGGGCGAGCCGCCCGCCGAGGTGGCCAAGAAGCTGGCCGACGTGCGCGAGCGCGCCGCCGCCAGGGGCCGGCAGCTGCAGTACGGCATCCGGCTGCACGTCATCGTGCGCGAGACCGAAGACGAGGCCTGGCGCGCCGCCGCCGAGCTGGTGTCGGAGCTGGACGAAGCCACCGTCGCCGCCGCGCAGGCCCGCTTCAGAACGATGGACTCCGTCGGCCAGCGCCGCATGGCCGAGCTGCACGGCGGCCGCTTCGACAAGGCCGACGTGCGCGCGGGGCTGGAGATCTCACCCAACCTGTGGGCCGGCGTGGGCCTGGTGCGCGGCGGCGCGGGCACGGCCCTCGTCGGCAACCCGCAGCAGGTGGCAGACCGCATCAAGGAATACGCCGACCTCGGCCTGAGCCACTTCATCCTCAGCGGCTACCCGCACCTGGACGAGGCCCACCGCTTCGCCGAGCTGGTGTTCCCGCTGCTGCCGCTGGGCGTGCGCGAGCAGCTGACCGCGCCGGCACTGACCGGCCCGTTCGGCGAAGTGGTCGCGAACAGCTACGCGCCCAAGGCCGTGTCGGCGTGCTGACATGAGCCCCTCGTCCAAGGAGTACCTTGGCCGGTCCCCCGAGGGGACGCCGATGCTCGCGGCGTCGAGCCGCGAGCACATCGCCAGATCGGGCCGGCTAGGGAGCGGCCCGTCGCTCGGCCCGAAGAAATTCACGACGAAAACCTAGCATGACCATTGCTCGCCGCCTCACCCCCTGGCTGCTGCCCGCCGCCATCCTCGTCGCGTGGGAGATCGCGTCGCGCAGCGGTGTGCTGTCCGCGCGCATCCTGCCCGAGCCCGCCGCCGTGCTGGCCGCGTTCTGGCAGCTGCTGCGCTCGGGCGAGCTGGCGCATCACGTCGCCGTCAGCACCATCCGCGCGTTCTCCGCGCTGGCCCTCGGCGGCGGGCTCGGGCTGGCGCTGGGCCTGCTGACGGGCACCTGGCGGCACGCCGAGGCCCTGCTCGACACCACGCTGCAGATGCTGCGCAACATCCCGGCGCTCGCGCTGATCCCGCTGGTCATCCTGTGGTTCGGCATCGACGAGGCCGCCAAGCTGGTGCTCGTCTCGGTGGGCGTGTTCTTCCCGGTCTACCTGAACACCTTCCACGGCATCCGCAGCGTGGACCGCGACCTCATCGAGATGGCGCGCAGCTACGGGCTGCGCGGCTGGGCGCTGTACCGCCAGGTGATCCTGCCCGGCGCGCTGCCGTCCATCCTCGTGGGCCTGCGCTTCTCGCTGGGCCTGATGTGGGTGCTGCTCATCGTGGCCGAGACGCTGTCGGCGCAGGCCGGCATCGGCTACCTGACGATGAACGCGCGCGAGTTCCTGCAGACCGACATCGTGCTGGTCGGCATCCTGCTGTACGCCGTGCTGGGCAAGCTGGCCGACGTCGTCGCTCGCGGCCTGGAGAAAGCCTGGCTGCCGTGGCATCGCGGCTACGCCGAGGGGAAATGACATGTGGCTCACCGACATCGACCGCCCCGTGACGCCGCGTGAGCCGGTCGTGCACGACGCGCGCCCCGCCCGCGACACGTCCCACGGCCTCGCGCTGAGGCTGCGCGGCATCGACAAATCCTTCGGCACGCGCCATGTGCTGCAGCAACTGGACCTGAACGTCGAGCCGGGCGAGTTCGTCGCGCTCGTCGGCCGCAGCGGCTGCGGCAAGAGCACGCTGCTGCGGCTCATCGCCGGGCTGGAGCAGCCGTCGGCCGGCGTCGTCGAAGCCGGCGCGGGCGAGGAGCGGCGGCTCATGTTCCAGGACGCTCGGCTGCTGCCCTGGAAGCGCGTCGTCGACAACGTGGCGCTGGGCCTCACCGGGCCGGATGCGAAGGCGCGCGCGATGCAAGCGCTGGAGCAGGTCGGACTGGCCGGCCGGGGGCAGGACTGGCCGGCCACGCTGTCCGGCGGCCAGCGCCAGCGGGTGGCCCTGGCGCGCGCGCTGGTGCACCGGCCGCGTCTGCTGCTGCTGGACGAGCCCCTGGGTGCGCTGGACGCACTCACCCGGCTGGAGATGCACCGCCTCATCGAGCAGCTGTGGCAGCGCCACGGCTTCACGGCGCTGCTGGTGACCCACGACGTCGCCGAAGCCGTGGCCCTGGCCGACCGGGTGCTGCTCATCGACCGCGGCGGCATCGCGCTGGACGCCACCGTCACACTGCCCCGCCCGCGCTCGCGGGCAGCGCCGGGCTTCGCCGAGCTGGAGGAGCGCGTGCTGCGGCACATCGTCGGCCAGCCTGCCGGCAGCTGAGCGCTGCGGCACGGCGCCACAATGGGCCATGACCCGCGCCCCGACCGCTTTCGCCACCGCCCTCGTCGCCTCGGCCCTGCTGGCCGGCTGCGGCCTGGCCAGCCGCCTCGCCAGCGGCCACCTCGACATCGAGCAGGCCGAGCTGCAGGCCCGCATCGCGTCACGCTTTCCCGTGCACCACTGCAAGGTCGTCATCGCCTGCCTGGACCTGAGCAACCCGGTGGTGGCCCTGCATGAGGGGGACGACCGCATCGGCTTCACGACCGACGTGACCGTCGCGCTGGGCACCCGCGAGCGCACGGGCCGCATCGGCTTCACGGGCCGGCCACGCTACGCGCCCGACGCCGGGCAGCTGTTTCTCGATGACCTGCAGATCACGACCCTCACGCTCGCTGGCCTGCCCGACGAGTACGCTGAGCTCGTGAAGACGCGCGGCGCCGCCGCCGCCCGCCAGGCCCTGCAGTCGCATCCCGTCTACACGGTGAACACCAGCACCGCCAAGGGCGCGCTGACCAAGCAAGCCGTGCACGACGTGAAGGTCGTCGACGGCCGGCTGCGCGTCAGCTTTGTGGGGTCATAGGGCCCACTACCCTAGGCATTCGCCGACAGCGAGCCCGGGTAAGTCAGCGAGCTGCCGCCGGCCTGCAGCGAGAACACGGCCTCCGAGGCCCCGGCCTGCTGCATGAACGAGGTGTAGAGCGACATCACGCCGGCCGCCGACTTGGCGGATTTGGCCGCCTGCGAGATGGCCGCGCTTTGCTGGATGGTGGCCGAGAGCTTGAGCGCGTCCTTGGCCTGCGTGGCGATGCGTGTGGCGAAGCTGGGCTTGCTGGTGTCGCCGTTGAGGAAGGCCTTCATCGCGGCCTTGTCGGCGTCGCTGCCCTTCACCTCCACGCTGCCGTCACTCTTCACCGAGAAGTCCACGGTGCCCGTGAGCTTGACGCCCGCCTTGTCCAGCGCCGCGCGCAGCTCGGTGCCCAGCGTCTTCTGGCTGCGCTCCAGCGCGGTGGCGGCGCTGGCCGACTTGGCCATGCCCGCCGCCTTCTGCAGCGCGGCCTGCGACACCTGCGCGGTGCCGCCCTGCGACGCCGTGGCCTTGGCCGTGCCCGTCGATGCGGACGCGCTGTCGCCGTTCAGGGTGGACAGATAGCTGAGCAGGGAGCTGTTGACGCTGGAGAGCACGGCCGCACGGGTTGAAGGGTTTGGGCGCTCATCTTGCATCGGCGCTGCAGCGGCAAAAGGCCCGGCTGGCCGGCAAACACGGCCTAGTCCAGCGGATCAATGAAATTGGTAGTGCCGATTTCACTGATTCGCTGGACCAGTTCCTGCGACCGCGGCCTGCACGCCCTTTGACCCGGCGCAGGACGGCCGGCTCGCCGCCATGGCACCATGCCGGCCCATGACCGTTCATGTCGCCTGCCTCTGCGCCGCCTGGTGCCGCACCTGCGAGTCCTACCGGCAAGTCTTCGAAGCCGCCTGCGCCGAGCTGCCGCAGGACGACCTGCGCGTGCGCTGGATCGACATCGAGGACGAATCGGAGCTGATCGGCGAGCTGGACATCGAGACCTTCCCGACGCTGCTGATCGCCGATGCGGCGCAGATCCGCTTCGCCGGCCCGCTGACGCCGCAGCCCGAAACACTGCGGCGTGTGCTGCGCGCCCACCTCACCGACGCGACACCGGCGCGCGTGGCCCCCGAGTACACGGCGCTGGCGGAGCGACTGCGCGCCGCCGGCTGAGCCGCCCTCCCCGGGTGCCGGGCCCTGACTGTAGGACCGCACTGACGCCCTGTCGGCACCCAAGCCGGCGCCGCCGCTGCCTGGCCGCACCCACAGTGGCGGCATGGCCACCTCCCCCACTCCGCCCGCCCCCCAGGACCTGACGCCCGCCGGCGCGGCCACCGCCTTTCTGCGCGTGGCCGCCGGTGCCGAGGCCGCCGCGCCGCCCGTGCGCGCCGTGCAGTTCGGCGCCGAGCGCTTCGCCGAGCATGGGCGCAGCCTCGCCGAGGCTCAGCGCATCGAGGACGAGCGCCACCAGCCCCGGCCGTTCTTCCCGCGCCTGAAGAGCAATCTGCAGGTCTGGGACGCCGCGCTGCAAGTGCTGTCCGAGCACGGCCTGCAGGCCGACACCGACCCCGCGCACGCCTGGCTGCTCGACAACGAGCGGCTGGTGCAGCAGCAGCTCGACGAAGTGCTGCACGACCTGCCCCGCAGCTACTTCCAGCGCCTGCCGCGCCTGGCCGACGAGCCGCTGCAAGGGCTGCCCCGCGTCTACGGCGTCGCCTGGGCCTGGGTGGCCCACGCCGACAGCTCGCTGGACATGGCGCTCATGCGTCATTTCCTGGAAGGCCACCACGCGGCCCAGCCGCTGACGCTGCGCGAGCTGTGGGCGCTGCCCTCCACGCTGCGGGTCGTGCTGGTGGAGAACCTGCGCCGGCTGGCCGAGCGCGCCGCCTGGCGCCACATCGGCCGCCGCGCGGCGCAGCAGCTGTTCGAGGCGCTGCCCAAGCTCGGCGCCGATGCCGCGCGCCGCCAGCTCGCCGACTGGCAGGCCCGCTGGCCGCAAGACCCCGCCATCACGGCACTGGCCGTGCGGCTGCACGAACGCCTCGTGGACCGCGAGCTGGCACTGCCCGACGCGCAGGACGGCACCGGCGCGGCCGACTCCGGCTGGGCCGCCGCGCGCGAGTGGGTCGCCGCCCAGTTGCCCGAGCCCGCCGCCGCCCAGGCGCTCGAACAGGCCGAAGGCGCGGCAGACCACCAGAGCATCCGCAACGCCATCGGCAGCCTGCGCCGCCTGGGCGCGGCCGACTGGGCCGGGCTGTTCGACGCCGTCCACCCGGCGCTGAAGGCGCTCAACCGCATCGACGTGTTCCGCGCGGAGCACGAGACCACGCAGGACCGCAGCGTGCACGCCATCGAGGCGCTGTCGCACCGCCATGGCCTGGCCGAAGCCGACATCGCCGAGGTGCTGTGCCATCTCTGCGACGACGCCCACGCGGCGCCCGACGCCGCCGAGCGCGCCCCGCTGCACTGGCTCAGCGGCAAAGGCCGCCCGCAACTGCTGCTGGCGCTGGGCGTGCGCGAGCGCTGGGCCGAGCGCGCCACCGCGGCGCTGCTGCGCCACCGCACGGCCGTCTACCTGTGCGGTCTGGCGGCGCTGGGCGTGGCGGTCATGGGCCTGCTGCTGGCGCTGGGCCTGCCGCATGCCGCCGGCTGGCCGCTGACGCTTGCCGCCGCGCTGCTGGCCGCCCTGCCGGCGAGCGAGGCCGTGGTGGCGCTGGCCAACCGCCTCATCAGCGAGGGCGCGCGGCCGCTGCGGCTGCCGCGCCTGTCGTGGCCCGGCGGCATCCCGGCCACGTCACGCACGCTGGTCGTCATCCCCTGCCTGCTGACGCGCCCGCAAGGCATCGCCACGCTGCTCGCGCAGCTGGAACGCCACCACCTCGCCAACCTCGAAGCCGAGGCCCAGTTCGCGCTGCTGAGCGACTTCGGCGATGCCGACGCCGAGCACCAGCCGCGCGACAGCGAGCTGCTGATGCGCGCGCGCACCGGCATCGAGGCGCTGAACCAGCGCCACGGCCCGAGCTGCGGCGGGCTGCCGCGATTTTTGCTGCTGCACCGCGACCGCCGCTGGAGCGAGACGGAGCAGAAGTGGATCGGCTGGGAGCGCAAGCGCGGCAAGACCGAGGCACTGGTGGCGCTGCTCGCCGGCCAGCCCGCCGACACGCTGCCCGACCGCTTCCTGGATTTCGGCCCGCTGTCCACGCCCGCGCCGGGCATGCGCCATCTCGTCACGCTGGACAGCGACACCGCGCTGCCGCCGGGCGCCCTGCGCGACCTCGTGGCCATCGCCGCCCACCCGCTGAACCGGCCGCACGTTCACACCTCGCCGCGCGGCGCCGTCACCGTGACGCAAGGCCACGGCATGCTGCAGCCGCGCGTGGCCACGCCGCTCGCCACCGCCGCCGGCAGCTCCACGGTGCACGGCACCTGGTTCCACAGCCTGTTCGCCGGCCAGCCGGGGCTGGACCCCTACAGCGCCGCCACCTCGGAGGTCTACCAGGACTTGTTCGACGAAGGCAGCGCCACCGGCAAGGGGCTGATCGACGTGCACGCCGCCGCCCAGGTGCTGGCCCACCGCCTGCCCGAGGGCCAGGTGCTGAGCCACGACCTGCTGGAGGGCTCGCTGATGCGCTGCGCGGGCGTCAGCGATGTGGTGCTCGTGGAGGCCGCGCCCATGCATGCCGACGTGGCCGCCTCGCGCATCCACCGCTGGACGCGCGGCGACTGGCAGCTGTGGCCCTTCATCGCCCACCCGCGCCGCTGGGGCCTGCGCGCGGTGCATGTCTGGAAGATGCTGGACAACCTGCGCCGCAGCCTGGTGGCGCCGGCCTCGCTGGTGCTGCTGGTGGCGTCGTGGCTGGGCCTGGCACTGACGCCGGGCTGGGCACTGACACTCGTGGCCGCCGCGTTCGGCGCGGGGCCGCTGATGGGCGCGCTGGCGGCCAGCGCACCGGCGCGCGACCGCATCTCGCTGCCGCGCTTTTATCGCCAGGCCGGCACCGAGCTGGGCCGGGCACTGGCCAGCACGGCCTGGCACCTGGCCATGCTGCCGGCCGCGACCTGGCTGCAGCTGGACGCCATCGTGCGCGCCGTCTGGCGCCAGCGCGTCACGCGGCGCGGCCTGCTGGAATGGACGACGGCCGACGCCGCCGAGGCCGCTGCCGCGACCGACTGGGCGCCGCTGTGGCGCCAGCACCGCAAGCTGACGCTGGCCACCGGCGTGCTGGCCGTGCTGCTGGTGAACGCGGCGTTCGTCGGCCTGCCGGTGGCCTGGCCGGTCGCGCTGCCGCTGCTGGCGGCCTGGCTGCTGTCGCCGCTGTGGATCGCGCTGGCCAGCCGCCCGCGCGCACGGCCGCGCCGCGAGGCGGTGACCGACGACGAGCGCCACTACCTGCTGGGCGTCGCACGCGACACCTGGCGCTGGTTCGAGCGCTGGGTCACGAAGGACGACAACGACCTGCCGCCCGACAACGTGCAGTTCGACCCCGACACCGTCATCGCCCACCGCACCTCGCCCACCAACATCGGGCTGTACCTGCTGTCGGCCTGCTGCGCGCGCGAGTTCGGCTGGCTGCACGACGTGGGCCTGGCCGAACGCATCAAGCGCACGCTGGACACGCTGGACCGCCTGCCCAAGCACCGCGGCCATCTCTACAACTGGGTGGACACGCAGCGCCTGGCGGTGCTGGAGCCGCACTATGTGTCGGCCGTGGACAGCGGCAACCTGTGCGGGCACCTGCTGGTGGTGGCCGCCGCCTGCGAGGGCTTCGCGCGCGGCAACGACGGCTACCCGCCGTCGCCCGAGGTCGCCAGCGCGCTGGAGGCCGTGGCCGCACGCGCCCGCGCCATCGCCCTCGCGCACGACTTTGCCTGGCTCTACGACCCGCAGCGCCGCCTGCTGCACATCGGCGCCATCGCGCCACCGGGCGTGGAGCCCGGCGGCGAGCGGCTGGACCAGAACCACTACGACCTGCTCGCCTCCGAGGCACGCCTGACCAGCCTGGTGGCCATCGCCAAGGGCGATCTGCCGGCGTCGCACTGGGGCGCGCTGGGGCGGCCGTTCTTCTCGCGCGGCGCCGTGACCGGGCTGAAGAGCTGGTCGGGCTCGATGTTCGAGATGCTGATGCCGTCGCTGGTGCTCGACGAGCCGGCCGGCAGCGCGCTGGAGGAAGCGGCCCGCGCCACGGTGATGGAGCAGATCCGCGCCGGCCGCGCCCTGGGCCTGCCCTGGGGCGTGTCCGAGAGCGCGCATGCCAAGCGCGACGAGACGCTGGCCTACCAGTACGGCCCGCAGGGCACCGCCGCGCTGGCGCTGCGCGACACGCCGCCCGAGGAGCTGGTCATCGCGCCCTACGCCACGCTGATGGCCACCATGGTGATGCCGCGCGCGGCCGTGGCCAACCTGCGCCACCTGCAGGCGCTGGGCGCACGCCATGAACTCGGCTTCATGGAGGCGCTGGACTACACCGCCAGCCGCCAACCCGAGCCCACGGCCGACGACGACGGCGTGATCCATCCGCCGCGCGGGCCGCGCTTGCAGCGCGTCGGCACGACGATGAGCCACCACCACGGCATGTCGCTCGTCGCGCTGACCGAGGTGCTCTGCGGCGGCGCACCGCAACGCTGGGCCGACGCCGAGCCGCGCCTGTCCGCCGTGCGCTGGCTGCTGCACGAGCGCGCACCGCACGAGGTGCCGCCGCTGAAGGAGCCGGTCGCCGCGCCCACGCGCATCAGCCCGCGCCGCGCCCACATCTCGCTGGCCGTGCCCGACACGCGCGGCCGCGCGCTGCCCGCCACGGCCTGGCTGGGCCATGGCCGGCTGAACACGATGCTGCGCGAGCATGGTGCCGGCACGCTGATGTTCGGCGAGCCCGGCCAGCAGGTGCTCGTGAGCCGCTGGCACGACGACCTCGCGCAGGACCTGCTGGGCCACCATCTGCACCTGCGCGACCTGGACACGCCCTGGCCCGCCGACAGCACCTGGCGCGGCGGCGCCGAGGTCAACCCCTGGCGCTCGCTGACCCTGCGCCCCACGCCCGGCCCGCAGTGGCGCTACAGCGCACGGCTGCACCCGGCCAGCGTGCAGTTCACGGCCGACGGCGAACAGCTGCACGCGCACACGGAGGTGTGGGTGGCGGTGGAGGACGACGTGGAGCTGCGCCGCGTGACGCTGCGCAACCTGTCGAACCACGAACGTCACCTGGCGCTGGTCTCGAGCTTCGAGCCCGTGCTGGCCCCGGCCCGCGCCGACCTGGCCCACCCCGCGTTCGGCAAGCTCTTCCTGCAGGCGCGCTGGTCCCCCGAGCAGCGCGCGCTGCGCTGGCAGCGGCTGCCCCGCGGGCACAAGGAGACGCCGCTGTATGCGGCCCATGCGCTGGCCGGCGTGGAGG
>JACCDX010890151.1_pt1 | contig 12780 bp, 12 predicted proteins | sample 7449681 | NCBI WGS metagenome assembly JACCDX01 (sample SAMN15323450, study PRJNA562643) | freshwater metagenome | isolation source: river surface water | place: USA:Blue River Watershed | collected 2017-08-18
CTTTGGGCCCTAAGGGTCGTAACGTGGTGTTGGAGCGTTCTTTCGGCGCCCCTACCGTGACCAAAGACGGCGTGTCTGTGGCCAAAGAAATCGAACTCAAAGACAAGCTCATGAACATGGGCGCACAGATGGTGAAAGAAGTCGCATCTAAGACTTCTGACAACGCTGGCGACGGCACCACCACCGCGACCGTGTTGGCCCAAGCCATCGTGCGCGAAGGCATGAAGTACGTGGTTGCCGGCGGCAACCCCATGGACTTGAAGCGCGGCATCGACAAGGCTGTGGCCGCGTTGATCGAAGAGCTGAAGAAAGTCTCTAAGACCACCACCACGTCTAAAGAAATCGCCCAAGTCGGTTCGATCTCTGCCAACAGCGACCACAGCATCGGCGAAATCATCGCCAACGCGATGGACAAAGTGGGCAAAGAAGGCGTCATCACGGTGGAAGACGGCAAGTCTTTGCAAAACGAACTCGACGTGGTCGAGGGCATGCAATTTGACCGTGGCTACCTGAGCCCCTACTTCATCAACAACCCCGAGAAGCAAGCTGCTTTGTTGGACAACCCATTCGTGTTGTTGTTCGACAAGAAGATCAGCAACATCCGCGACTTGTTGCCTACTTTGGAAGCCGTTGCAAAAGCTGGCCGTCCATTGCTCATCATCGCTGAAGACGTCGACGGCGAAGCCTTGGCCACTTTGGTGGTCAACACCATCCGTGGCATCTTGAAGGTTGTGGCTGTGAAGGCCCCAGGCTTTGGTGACCGTCGCAAGGCCATGTTGGAAGACATCGCTATTTTGACTGGCGGCAAAGTGATCGCCGAAGAAGTGGGCTTGACTCTCGAAAAAGTGACTTTGGCAGACCTCGGTCAAGCCAAGCGCATCGAAGTGGGCAAGGAAAACACCATCATCATCGACGGCGCAGGTGCTGCTGCTGACATCGAAGCTCGCGTGAAGCAAATCCGCGTGCAAATCGAAGAAGCAACCTCTGACTACGACCGCGAAAAACTGCAAGAGCGCGTGGCCAAGTTGGCTGGCGGTGTTGCCGTGATCAAAGTGGGCGCTGCCACCGAAGTCGAAATGAAAGAAAAGAAAGCCCGTGTCGAAGACGCCCTGCACGCCACACGCGCTGCTGTGGAAGAAGGCATCGTGGCTGGCGGCGGCGTGGCATTGCTGCGTGCACGTCAAGCTGTGGGCGCCTTGAAGGGTGACAACGAAGACCAAAACCACGGCATCGCCTTGGTGTTCAAAGCCATCGAAGCGCCTCTGCGCGAGATTGTTTACAACGCCGGCGGCGAAGCCAGCGTGGTGGTGAACAACGTGTTGGCCGGCAAAGGCAACTACGGCTTCAACGCCTCCAACGACACCTATGGCGACATGATCGAAATGGGCATCTTGGACCCAACGAAAGTGACACGCACTGCTTTGCAAAACGCAGCGTCTGTGGCCTCTTTGATGTTGACCACCGAGTGCATGGTGTCAGAAGCTCCAAAAGAAGAGTCTGCTGGCGGTATGCCCGACATGGGTGGTATGGGCGGCATGGGTGGTATGGGCGGCATGGGCATGTAATACGTGCTCCTTGCCTGAGGCGCCAACCCGGCGTTACAAGGGCTTGCCGTGGCGATGCCACTGTCTACGCCCTTGCGCCTTGGTTTGGCACCTCATGCTGCGTCGAAGTGGCTTTAGTTGCTTTGACAAACCCAATAAAAAAATCCCCGCACTGCGGGGATTTTTTTCGTCTGTGCACAGGGGCTTAGTGCATCAGCGCCTCAAGCTTCACCGCATCCACACAGAAAGCGCGAATGCCTTCTGCCAGCTTCTCGGTGGCCATCGCGTCTTCGTTCATCGCGTAGCGAAACGTTGCCTCGGTGTGATGCACCTCTGGCAAGTCCAATTGCATGGCCGCCAATGCGCTGAGGGCTTGTGTCAAAGGCTCGGTCGATGCGCCTAATTGCGCCAGCAACTCAGGCGCAATGGTCAACAAATCACAACCTGCCAATGCGGTGATTTGGCCCACGTTTCTAAAGCTCGCGCCCATCACCTCGGTCTTGATACCGTGGCGCTTGTAGTGGTTGTAAATCGCACGGACGGACTTCACGCCGGGGTCGTTGGCATTGGCGTTGTCGGCCTCAACCCACGATGCGCCAGCGGACTTTTTGTACCAGTCGTAAATGCGGCCCACGAAGGGGGAAATCAGTTGCACCTTGGCATCGCCACACGCCACCGCTTGGGCAAATGAGAACAGCAAAGTGAGGTTGGTGCGAACGCCTTCGCGCTCTAACTCCGCAGCGGCTTGAATACCTTCCCATGTAGATGCGATTTTGATGAGTACGCGCTCGCGTTTCACGCCCTGCGCTTCGTACAAGGCCATGATGCGCTTGGCACGTGCCACGGTGGCGGCTGTGTCAAAGCTCAAACGCGCATCCACTTCGGTGGACACGCGGCCAGGAATGGTGGCCAAAATTTCGCAACCAAAGCGCACCAACAAGCGGTCAATCTGCGCGTCCATAGGCTCGTTAGCGTGGGCGGCCACAGTGTCTTTGAGCAGGGGCAGGTACTCGGGCTTTTGCACCGCTTTGAGAATCAGCGAGGGGTTGGTGGTGGCGTCTTGCGGTTGGAACTGAGCGAGTTGCTTGAAGTCGCCGGTGTCGGCCACGACAGTGGTGAATTGCTTGAGGGCGTCGAGTTGGTTCATGGCGTGATTATCCTGTGTCACCAAAAGTCTAGCGGCTTCGCGCTACAGTCTGATGCATGCAATCTTTTACGCCCAAGAAAATCCTCATCCTCGGCGGCAGCGGTTTTGTGGGCCGCCATGTGTGCTCGCGCCTGAGTTTGCAACATCACCAAGTCACGGTGCCCACGCGTCGCTTGCCCGCGCGCCACATCCAAATGATGCCCGGCGTGACCGTGGTGCAAGCCAATGTGCACGACGCCAAACAGCTGCAAGCCTTGGTGCATGGCCATGATGTGGTGATCAATCTCATCGCCATCCTGCATGGCACGGAAGAAGAATTCACGCAAACCCACGTCACCCTACCAGCCAACTTGGCGCGCGCGTGTCATGCGGAGAACGTCACTCGCTTGATCCACGTGAGTGCCTTGGGCGCTGACGTACACGGTCCATCGATGTACCAGCGCAGCAAAGCGCGCGGTGAATTGGCGCTGCTGTCCGCGGCAGCCAAAGCGCCGTTGGGCTTGACCCTGCTACGCCCCAGTGTGATCTTTGGCAAAGACGACCAGTTCATCAACCTGTTTGCAAGTCTGCAAAAAGTGTTTCCTGTCATGCCATTAGCGGGTGCGCACACGCGCTTTCAACCGATCTGGGTACACGATGTGGCACAAGCCATCGTGCATTGCGTCAACACGTCCAGCACCGAAGGCCAAGTGTTTGAGTTGTGCGGCCCCGACATCTTGACGTTGACCGAACTGGTGCAGCTCGCAGGCCGTTGGGTGGGTAAAGAGCGTCCTGTTATTTCATTACCCTACGCCATCGGTTGGTTGCAAGCACTGCTGATGGAGTGGGCGCCAGGCAAACCGCTGATGAGCCGCGATAACCTCGACTCGATGAAAGTGCACAACGTGGCCGTGGGCCACTTGCCGGGTCTGCGCGCGTTGGGTATTTCTGAACCCAAGTCCATCAAACGCTTGTTTGTGGCGGGCAAGTGATGAAGGTTTACCTGGTCGGCGGTGCGGTACGCGATGCCCTGATGGGCCACGCAGGCGCTGACCGCGACTGGGTGGTGGTGGGCGGTACGCCCGAGGCTTTGGTGGCGCAGGGCTACCAACCGGTGGGCAAAGACTTTCCGGTGTTCTTGCACCCCGACACGCATGAGGAATATGCCCTCGCCCGCACCGAACGCAAAACTGCGCGTGGGTACCACGGCTTTTCCATCCACGCGTCGCCCGACGTGACGCTGGAAGAAGACCTGGCCCGACGTGACCTGACCATCAACGCCATCGCCCAAGACGGTGACATCTTGATTGATCCCTACGGTGGTCAACGCGACATCCGTGCCAAAGTGCTGCGCCACGTGACCAAGGCCTTCCGCGAAGACCCCGTGCGCATCTTGCGCTTGGCGCGCTTTGCGGGGCGCTTCCCCGACTTCACCGTGGCGCCAGAGACGATGGCGCTCATGCGCGAAATGGTGGCCGAAGGTGAAGTGGATGCCTTGGTGAGCGAACGCGTGTGGCAAGAACTGTCACGCGGCCTCATGGGCGCCAAGCCATCGCGCATGCTGCAAGTGCTGCGCGAATGCGGCGCCTTGCAACGCCTGCTGCCCGAAGTCAACCAACTCTACGGCGTGCCCCAGCGCGCCGAATACCACCCAGAGATTGACACCGGCATTCACCTAGAAATGGTGCTCGACGCATCGGCCCGCATGAACGCCCCACTCGACGCGCGCTTTGCCTGCCTGTGCCACGACCTCGGCAAAGGCACCACACCTGCCGATGTGCTGCCCCGTCACATCGGCCATGAGCAACGCAGCGAAAAACTCACGCGCGCCCTGTGCACGCGTTGGCGTGTACCTGTGGAATGCAAAGAGCTGGCAGAGTTGGTGGCGCGTGAACACGGCAACATCCATCAGAGCTTGGGATTTGGTGCAGAGGCCGTGTTGCGTTTGTTGGTGCGCTGCGATGCGCTGCGCAGGCCTGAGCGGTTTTTGTTGGCCTTGCAGGCGTGCGAGTGTGATGCGCGTGGACGTTTGGGCAAAGAAGACGAGGCTTATGCGCAAGGACCTCGTTTGGCGTTGTTGCTGAAGGCTGCGCAATCGGTCAATAGCGCGGTCATCAGCGCGCAGGCTTTGCAGGATGGGTTGAAGGGGCCGGCTGTAGGTGCACGCATTGATGCAGCGCGGTTGGCGGCTATTGCGGCTGCTATTTGAGGTTGACACGCCTGTCGGGGACTTCGATTGATGGTGTGCGCATCGAAGCAGCTCTCCGCACTTTCTGCCTAAAGCCACCAACTCGCGCGTCAAGCGGTGTGGGGTGTGCCTGCGGCAGCGACATTAGGCGCGTTAGCGACGGCGGAGCAGAGCAGGCACACCCCACACCGCTTGACACCGAAGGGAAGTTCAAAGCACCTTAGAAATGCCCGCACACACCAAGCTGAGAATGATCGTCGAAGCCAACGGAATAAATATCTCGCGCCCAAAAATCTTGAAACGAATATCCCCAGGCAAACGCCCAAAACCCAGCTTTTGCAGCCACGGCGTGAGCGCGTTGATGAGCAACAACGCTAAGAAAACAACAATGAGCCAGCGGGTCATACAGCAACTTACAGCGCGTACGTGCGATCACCCTGCGCAAAGCCCATGGGCTCCCACTCGCTGGTGCCAAACGCGACCACTTTGAACAACTCACCCATCTCATGCTCGGTGATGAGTTTTTGCGCCATGGTTTTTTCATCCAACGGCGCATCGACCAACGGTGGCAACAAGCCGCAGTTGATCAAAAAGTGCGCTTGGCTGGTGTAGCCCAACACGTTCAAGCCCGCGTCTTGCGCAGCCAGCGCCACGCCGGTGAAGTTGACGTGCGCAGTGATGTCTTTGCCACCGACGTCCGCCAAGGGATCGGGGTCTGACTTGTGCAGCTTGTGGCACATCAACGTGCCCATGCTGCGTTGGGGGTGAAAGTATTCGCTTTCAGGAAAACCGTAGTCAATGAGGAATGCCGCGCCACCTTTGCCAGTGGCGACTTCGCCCGCTTTGAAGCGGTCGGCCAAAGTGGCCACAAAGGCTTCGGCTTGATGGTGGATTTCGGTGAGGTAGTCATGCTCGCCCATCACCTCGACGGGTGGACGCAGGTCGGTCACCCGATCTTCCCATTGCAAAACCGCCAACGTTGCAGCGCGCTCAGCAGCAGGTTGGCTCGCAGCGTCTGCGCACCAAACCACGCCACGCTCATGCCAAACCCCGCTCTTGCGCACCAACAGTTGCACAGGCATGGCATCGAGCACCTCGTTGCCCACCACCACGCCACTTAATTGATCAGGCAAGGCATCGACCCATTGCACTTTGTGCGCATGGGCTTTGAGCGTCTCTTGCTGGCGCTCGCGCAGGCTACCGGATAAATCGACGATGGTGTAGCGCTTGACGCTGTCACCCAAACTGTCCAGCAACTGCAAGGCCAAAGCGCCAGAGCCTGCGCCAAATTCCCACACCTCGTCGGTGCCCGTGACTTGCAAGGCTTCGGCCACTTGATGGGCCAGCGTGCGGCCAAAGTGTTGGGACATTTCGGGGGCGGTGGCAAAGTCGCTGCCGCTCTCGGGCGTGAGGCCGAACTTACGCAAACTGTTGGCGTAGTAGCCCATGCCGGGGGCGTAGAGGGCGAGCGCCATGAAGCGGTCAAAGCCCAGCCAGCCGCCTGCATTGGCAATTTGGCGGTTAATCAGTGCGTACAAAGCCTGTTGACTCGGGTCGTTGGATAATTGGGGAATCGTCATTGGGTGCTGATCGTAACTCGACCCAGCTCACCCTTTTCACCGTTCTTTCACCACAAGCACCTCACACCATGCGCTCTTGGGCACTCATCACTGGCGGCAGCGTTCGCTTAGGCCGCGAAATCGGCCTGGCCTTTGCACGCGCGGGCTGGCATGTGGCCTGCCACTACAAACGCTCGGAGACCGAGGCACACGCCTTGTGCGCCGAGCTGCGCGCCTTGGGTGTAGACGCCCTGGCCGTGCAAGGCGACTTGGAAGACGAAGCGAGCTGCCAAAGCATGTTTGACACGACCGTGGCCATCACCGGCACGGCGCTGCACTGCGTGGTAAACAACGCCTCGTTGTTTGTGCCTGACGAGGGCACCGACTTTGACGAGGCACAGGCCTTGGCGCAAATCAAGGTCAACCTCATGGCACCTATGCGTTTGGGCAAGTGGATGGCGTCGTTGCATGCCCACGCAGATGTCGCCGAAGAAGCAGCCAGTGCTCGCAACGCAAACGCAGCGGCTTCGGCAACGCAACGCACCAAGCCCAGCGTCATCCACGTGTTAGACCAAAAGGTGTTTAACCTCAACCCCGATTATTTTTCGTACACACTGTCCAAGCTCGCGCTGGAGCGGGCGGTCAGCCTGCAAGCCCAGTCGCTCGCACCCACTTTGCGCGTGAACGCCGTGGCCCCGGGCTTGATGTATCCCAGTGGCCCGCAAAGTCAAACCAACTTTGAACGGGCGGCACACGTCAACTTGCTGCGCCAGCCTATCCAGCCTGCCGATGTGGCAAGTAGCGTGGTGTTTTTGGCGGGCAACGCCAGCATCACGGGCACCACGGTACGCGTGGACAACGGCCAACATTTGGTACCACTCGCACGTGATGTGATGTTTGTGGTCGAAGACATTTTTAAATCATGAACGACCAACTTTTACGCAACTGTCGCCGCTTGTTTTTGCGCGGCCTCACCGTGCAAGCGCACATCGGCATCCACGACTTTGAGTTGCATGCCGCACAACGCATCGTCATCGATGTGGACTTGTATGTCTCCTTCGCGGGCACCAGCCCCAAAGACGACCGCATCGACGAAGTGGTGGACTACGACTTTGTGCGCGCCGTGGTGCACGCTCGCATCGCGCAAGGCCACATCAACCTGCAAGAAACTTTGTGCGACGACATCCTCACGCATTTGCTCGATCACACCGGCGTGATGGCCGCGCGCGTGTCCACTCGCAAGCCCGATGTCTACCCCGACTGTGAAGCAGTGGGTGTGGAAGTGTTCCGTGCCAAACCCGGAGTGCTGTGACATGGCAAGCAAAGGTACCCAAATACTGAACCTCAACGGCCTGCGCTTTGACGCCAACCTCGGCATCTTGGAACACGAAAAGGTGGACCCGCAACCCATTCAAGTGGACGCTGAACTGAACCTTGGCACACAACCCCTGCTGCCGCACGACGATGACATTTGCCATGTGCTGGACTACCGCAAGGTACGCCAAATCATCATCGCCGAATGCACCGCCGAGCATGTGAACCTGCTCGAAACCCTCATTGGCAAACTCGCCCACCGCCTCATGCAACTGCCAGGTGTGTTGGGCGTACGCGTGAAAATCGCCAAGCTCGAAATTTTTGACGACTGCGAAGTGGCCATTCGCATGGAAACAGGACTTTGGAATTAATTGCGGGACAGACCTTTAGCTCTGTCCCCAACACATCAATATGACAACCGCAGAAAAAGACCCCAAGCAACTCAAAATCGAGCACGAGAACCACAAGCTCGAAAAACGCCTGTGCCGCCAAGTCGGCCAAGCCATCGTCGACTACAACATGATTGAAGAGGGCGACAAGATCATGGTGTGCATGTCCGGCGGCAAAGACAGCTACGCCATGCTCGACATCTTGCTCATGATGCAGCAGCGCGCGCCGATTAGCTTTGAGCTGATTGCGGTCAACCTCGACCAAAAGCAACCTGGCTTCCCTGCCGATGTCTTGCCCAAATATTTAGAGCAAGTGGGCGTGAAGTTCCGCATCGAGACGCAAGACACGTACTCGATCGTGAAAGAAAAAATTGCCGAAGGCAAAACCATGTGCAGCCTGTGCTCGCGCTTACGTCGTGGCATTTTGTACCGCGTCGCGGGCGAGTTGGGTTGCAACAAAATCGCGCTGGGCCATCACCGCGATGACATCTTGCAAACCTTCTTCTTGAACATGTTCTACGGCGGCAAGCTCAAAGCCATGCCCCCCAAACTGGTGAGCGACGGCGGCGACCACATGGTGATTCGCCCTCTCGCCTACGTGGCTGAAAAAGACTTAGAGCGCTGGGCCAAAGTGCGCCAATTCCCCATCATTCCATGCACGCTGTGCGGCAGCCAAGACGGCCTGCAACGCCAAGTGGTGGGCGAGATGCTGCGCGAGTGGGAGAAGAAGCACCCAGGTCGCATCGAGAACATGTTTGCGGCGCTGCAAAACGTGGTGCCTTCGCATTTGATGGACCACACGAAGTTTGATTTCAAATCGTTGGTAACAACGGGGGTGGCGTCAGAAGATGGGGATAAGGCGTTTGACCATGAGGAGTTTCCTATGGCTTCGTTGCCGGGGATGCAGGTGGTGTCGCTTTGAGTCTGTGCCTTCGTTAGTTTGAGCTCTGTTTTTTTTCTGAGCTCGCTTCGGAGAGGGGCTTAGGGCAGGTTCCTCATGCTGGAGTACCAGAAATCGTCACCTGCCCTAAGCCCCTCCCCGAAGTCTGCGTACGACGTTGCTTCGCTCGTCTAGTTATGCGCAGACGTTTTTGCGACTGACAAGATCGCGGGACTCGAAATCTATCGTTACGCCATGGAGGACTGATGTTGCAACAGCAACGAACCCAAAAAGCGTTGCGTGCATGGGGTGTGGCGGCTGACGATTTCTGGTACTCCAGCATGAGGAAGCCGCCATACCCCATGTGCGCAACGCGCCCCCCTCGAAGCACACAAAACAAAAAAGCCACCTATACAAGGTGGCTTTTTCAACGGAACACAAAAGGATCAGAGCTTAAAAGCGACCACCTTCTGGCGCTGCTCACCCAACCCCTCAATACCCAAAGTCATCACATCCCCACGCTTCAAATACACAGGCGCAGGCTTGCCGTCTTTTTTGAAGCCCATACCCACGCCAGGGGGCGTACCCGTGCAAATCACATCACCGGGTTTGAGTGTCACGAATTGACTGAGGTAGCTCACAATTTTGGCGACGCCAAAAATCATGGTTTTGGTATTGCCAGTTTGCATGCGCACGCCGTTGAGGTCTAGCCACATGTTGAGCTTTTGTGGATTAGGCACTTCGTCGCGTGTGACCAGCCAAGGGCCGATAGGGCCGAAGGTGTCGCAACCCTTGCCCTTGTCCCATGTGCCGCCGCGCTCCAACTGGTATTCGCGCTCGCTCACATCGTTGATCAAGCAGTAACCAGCCACATGGTCCAATGCGGCTTTTTGAGACACATGGCGCGCCTCGGTGCCAATGACGATGCCCAATTCAACTTCCCAATCAGATTTCACTGAGCCTTTAGGCAGCATCACATCGTCGTTCGGACCTTGGATGCAACTGATGGCTTTGGTGAACACGATGGGTTCTTTGGGGATGGGCATGCCTGCCTCAGCCGCGTGATCAGCGTAGTTCAAACCAATCGCCAAAAACTTGCCCACATTTGCCACGGGGCAGCCCATGCGCGGCTTGCCTTTGACCAAGGGCAGTTTGTCTGTGTTGAGCTTAGCCAACTTCGCCAAGGCTTTGTCGTTCAGCTGTTCGGGCGTCACGTCTGCAATGACTTTGCTCAAGTCACGCAGCTTGCCTGCGGCATCGATGAGGCCTGGTTTTTCTTTGCCGGGGTTGCCGTAACGCACGAGTTTCATAGGTCGCCTTTAAAAATGAAATGGGAATGAACGGCTAGATTTTGTCAGCGACACATCAGAGCCAGTGATGCATCCAAGTGGTCCAGCGGCGAACGCTTAAAGCCCGAGCGCGCAAAGCGTTGCAACTGACCCAAGGCAAACGCCACCAGCGCCGCTGCACGCACTTGCGCGTCAGCCGTCGGCGAAGCGGATTTGCTGGTCTCAGCCGCAGCACGCAACACTTGACGCAAAGCCGATTCAATACGTTCAAACAATTGGTTCATGCGCTGGTGCAGGCGCTCGTTTTCAAACACCAAGGCATCACCCACCATCACGCGGGCCATGCCTGGGTTTTTCTCGCCGAACTGCAATAACACCGTCACCATGCGTGCGGCTTTTTGTGCGCCGTCGCCCTCGCGCTCGGCGATTTGGTTGATCAAGCTGAACAGGCTGTGCTCGATGAAATCAATCAAGCCTTCGAACATCTGCGCCTTGCTGGCGAAGTGGCGATACAGCGCCGCCTCGCTCACATCCAACTTGGACGCCAACAGCGCGGTGGTGATGCGCTCGGTGCCAGGCTGCTCCAACATGCCCGCCAGCGTTTGCAAAATTTGCTCGCGCCGTTGGCCCGGCTTCATGCGTTGACGCACCTTGGGTTCTTCGCGATCAGGAGCAGCTTCATCGGGCAAGGCGTTGTCGGACATGGCTTAGAAGAGAAGTTAGTGCGACCTAATCATGGTGCCAAAGGCTTGTTCGGTCAAGACTTCCAGCAGCATGGCGTGGGGCACACGGCCATCGATGATGTGCACCGCTTTCACACCGCTGTTGGCGGCATCCAAGGCGCCAGCAATCTTAGGAATCATGCCGCCGCTGATGGTGCCGTCGGCAATCAGCTCGTCGATGCGACGCGGTGTCAGCTCGGTCATCAGCTCGCCTTGCTTGTCCAGCACGCCACGGATGTTGGTGAGCATCAACAGTTTTTCGGCGCTCAACACCGTGGCCAGCTTGGCAGCCACCACATCGGCGTTGATGTTGTAGCTCTCATTACCTTCGCCAAAACCAATCGGGCTCACCACGGGAATAAACGCATCGTCTTGCAAGGCTTTCACCACGCTGGGGTCAATGCTGACAATGTCGCCCACTTGGCCCACATCGTAGGTTTTGCTAGGGTTTTTGCTGTCGTGCACGGTGAGTTTTTTGGCGCGAATCATCGCGCCATCGCGGCCGGTCAAGCCTACGGCTTTGCCGCCCGCTTGGTTGATGAGGCCCACGATGTCTTGCTGCACTTCACCGCCCAACACCCACTCCACCACTTCCATGGTTTCGGCGTCGGTCACGCGCATGCCTTCGATGAACTCGCCCTTTTTCCCCAAACGTTGCAGCAAACCCTCAATTTGCGGGCCGCCGCCGTGGACCACCACAGGGTTCATGCCCACAAGCTTGAGCAACACCACGTCTTCGGCAAATGCTTTTTGCAGCGCAGGGTCGGTCATGGCGTTGCCGCCGTATTTGATGACCAAGGTTTTGCCGTGGAACTTGCGGATGTAGGGCAGCGCCTGGGCCAGGATGTCGGCAGGAGAAAAATCGCTCATGGTGTGTAACTCCGTGATGGGTGTCGTCAACGTGGTTTATTCGGCGTGGTCAACCGCGGTGGCTTGTGCCGCCTGAGGGCCCAACACCAACTCGCGCACCATTTCGCGCAGCAGTTTTTTCTCTTGGAAACTCAATGCGCGCTCCAACACGCGACGCACGCCCAAGAGCAACTGGCGGTCCACCTCTTGTGGAATGCCGCGTGTGTTTTGCAACTCTTCGCGCAGCTCTTCACGCAGGTCTTCTGGCTCGTCGGCCCACCAGGTGTTGATGACAGTGTTGAGTTGCTCGCGCAATTGCTCAGGGTCCACCTGAGGCACTGCGTGCATGGAGCTGGCGTGGCGTGCGCCACCATCGCGGGATGCTTGTGCCCCCAACACCACGCGTTGGTCGGCTTGCGACAGCAAGCGTGCCCAACCTGGGTCTTCGCGGTTGAGCTGCGCCATGTTGCGCGAAGCTTCGTCGGCCAACAGGTGCACCGACACGCCGTGCAATTGGGCTTCGTCAATCAGGCTGATCAAACGTTCGTCATCGCTGCCCACCAACAGGTGGTCGCAGGCGCCGCGTTCGGCCAAACGTTTCAGGTCAGCACCCAAGGTGCGCAACATCGATAGGCCACCGTCTTGGCTGTGCGGCAACACAGCGCGGCTGACTTGGCCGCCAACCGCTTGATCGTCCGTCGAATCGCTGTACCAATAAATGCGGCGCAGGTTCAGGTCAAGGTTGTTGTGCGACAGCGCGTTGCTCAGCAACTGGTGCAGTTGTGGGCGCACATGGTCTTGTGCGGTGTCGGTTTGGCCTTGCAACCACGCCAAAAAACGGGCGTCGATGAGGGCAATGCAAGATTCAGCGCCTGCGTGCGCTGCAGCGTGAGAGGAATGTGTGCGTTTCATGAAAGTAC
>JACCDX011161423.1_pt1 | contig 12779 bp, 7 predicted proteins | sample 7449681 | NCBI WGS metagenome assembly JACCDX01 (sample SAMN15323450, study PRJNA562643) | freshwater metagenome | isolation source: river surface water | place: USA:Blue River Watershed | collected 2017-08-18
ACGATGAGAATGATGAGGGCCGCCGCAAGGTTGATAATGGCAACAATGGTCATAATGACTATGAGCACTGTACTGTTTACCCCTTGTATCTGAAGCCAGTCGAAAATAAAGGTATAAGTCTCGGTAGTAGTGTAGACGGCCACCGGAGCCTCGATTACCGAATAGTAGATGTAAGACGCAACTGTGTCGGCATTTTCGGGCGCATCGAGCACCAACTGATATCCGTTAATACTGTCGGCAGGCCAGTTATTGATACGTTGCAGCAGACGGATATCGCAGACGGCATAATATTTGTCCATATCCTCCATGCCGCTGTGGTACAGGCCGGCGATGCGCATTTTGCGGATCCGTGGCCCCGATTGATCAATGAAGTTGACCAGAACTGAATCCCCGATGGCAATGTTCAGTTTCTCGGCCGTGGTGCGGGACAGCAACATGTCGCGGGAGTAGGTGGAATCAGTGAAGGAGATGGGCGCACCGGAAGTGGTTATTGCGTGGTCGAACCGGTAAGTTGGATCGATGCCCTTCATCTGCAGCCCTTCCAGCAACCCGTTTGCCTGAATAATGACCGGGCGGATGACGTATGGGTAAACTGCCTTGACGTGCTGCGCTTTTTTCAGGCTGTTGAACAGTTGTGGTGTGGCAAGGATGGGTTCGTTAGAACCGAAAGAGGTGGAGCCGGTCTCATTGAACTGGCGGACCTGCACATGACCCATGAAGCTGAAGAGCTTTTCAGAAATAGCCTCGCGGAAGCCCGAGACCACCGCAAGTGCCATGATCATGACCGCCACGCTGAGCGCGGTGGCTAAAATGGCCAACCTGATAATGAAAGTGGAAAAAGCCCCCTTCTGTTTTACCAGGTACCTGCGCGCTATGAAAAAAGGCAAATTCACCGGGACAAAAGTAGGTGATTTAGTTTTCAACGAGGGGTGGACATGATAGCGGACGAATATTTGTTGATTGGTGCAAATCAGTTTATTTTCGCACCCTGACCGGAGATATAAATACTTTCCCCTATATGCGCTATTGCCGGTCGTGTAAATAATAAAACTTTCAGAGATGCAACATGCTTATGTATTCCCCGGACAGGGTGCTCAGTTCCCAGGAATGGGCAAGAACCTATATGAAACCAATGACGCTGCCAAAAACCTATTTGAGCAAGCCAACGATATATTGGGATTCCGCATCACTGATGTGATGTTTGGCGGAACAGAAGATGAACTGAAGCAAACCAAGGTGACACAGCCTGCCATCTTCCTGCACTCAACCATATTGTTCCTTACCACTCCTGATCTGCATCCTGCAATGGTGGCGGGACACTCGCTGGGCGAGTTCTCGGCGCTGATAGCAAACAAGGCGCTTTCATTTGAAGATGGCCTGCGCCTTGTGGCCAAGCGTGCCGACGCGATGCAGCGTGCGTGCGAGATAAACCCATCTACAATGGCGGCGGTGCTGGGTATGGAAGATAGCCAGGTAGAAGAGATATGCGCGTCTATTACCAATGAAGTAGTGGTGGCAGCCAATTACAACTGTCCCGGTCAGCTGGTGATAAGCGGTTCAATAGAGGGTGTGAACATTGCCTGCGAAAAGCTGAAAGCAGCAGGTGCCAAGAGGGCGCTGGTATTGCCTGTGGGTGGCGCATTTCACTCGCCGTTGATGGAGCCTGCCCGAAAGGAACTGGAAGCAGCGATCGCTGCGACCAACTTCAGCGCGCCAACATGCCCTGTTTATCAGAATGTTGACGCGATGCCGTATAGCGACCCTGCAATGATCAAACAAAACCTCATCAACCAGCTTACAGCACCTGTGCGCTGGACGCAGACTGTGCGGAAAATGATAGAAGATGGTGCGGGCAGGTTTACCGAAGTAGGACCGGGCAGCGTATTGCAGGGCTTGGTGAAGAAGATAAACAGGGAGGTGACCACTGAAGGCATCAATTAATACTACTGATCGGACAACGGGGTAGCATTAGTGATTATAGTCACAAATTTGTTCCCCGACCTGACAGAACTTTGCCCGGTAAATTTCCGGATCTACTGACGAATAAATTCAGATAACAGAACAGATATATGCTCCCAGAATTCAACAATACCGAAATAGCATTCAAGTACAGAAGTAATGGAGAACTGAAGAAGGCGAAAATGTTGTTTTCTCTTATGTCGTCGCCATCGCTGACCTCGATGGGAATAAAGATGACGCAAATGGCGCTGTCTTGGCGCCTGCCGGTAAAGGGGCTTATCAAGAGCACATTGTTCAGCCAGTTCTGCGGTGGCGAAACCATGGAAGAAGCAGGCAAGACTGCAGATATGCTGAGTAAATACGGCGTGGGTACAATACTTGACTATGGTGTGGAAGGTAAGGAGTCGGAGGCGGACTTTGATAAGGCAGTACCGGAGTTCATTAAAGCGATCAAGTATGCTTCTTCTAACAAGAGCATACCATTTGTGAGCGTGAAAGTGACCGGCTTTGCACGGTTCGCTTTGTTGGAAAAGCTGCACTCAGGCGCTGCGCTTACAGAAGCAGACAAGCAGGAAAGAGACCGTGTACTGGGCAGGCTGGATAAAATATGTGGTGCCGCGGCCGAGCAAAATATAATGATGCTGGTGGATGCGGAGGAAAGCTGGATACAGGGGCCGGTGGACGAGATGACCGATATGATGATGGAGAAGTATAACAAGACCCGTGTGGTAGTGTATAATACTTTCCAGATGTACCGCCACGATCGCCTGGCGTTCCTGCATCAGTCATACGATCGTGCGCAGGCAAAGGGGTATCTCCTCGGTGCCAAGCTGGTGCGTGGGGCTTATATGGAGAAGGAGCGCAACCGTGCGGCAGAGATGGGCTATCAGTCGCCTATACAGCCTGATAAACAATCGTGCGATAAAGACTATGACGCAGCAGTACTGTACTGTTTAGAGCGTTTGTCGGGACTGGCGGTGTTTATAGGTACCCACAATGAAAATAGTTGTCTGAAAGCGGCCTCGTACATGGAGGCACATGCCATTCCATCGAATATCGACAGGGTGCATTTCTCGCAGTTGTTTGGTATGAGCGACAATATTTCGTTCAATCTGGCCAATGCGGGATACCACGTTGCGAAATACCTGCCATACGGACCGGTTGGTGATGTGGTGCCCTATCTGATGCGTCGTGCACAGGAAAATACTTCTGTTGCCGGACAAACAGGTCGTGAACTGTCGCTGATCAATCAGGAGGTGGCGCGCAGGAAGCTGTAGGATCTTTTACTGCATCACTATCAAAATAGCATACAGCAGCATCATGCCATCGGTCATAGCCACAAAGGCTTTATGACCGGGATGACGTCTTGTGTAATCGGTTACCAATAGTGTGGCGGCCGCCGTGGTGAAAGCAGCAATAAGTCGGCCGGTGTCATGAAAGCGGAAATATTGAAGCGTGCTGAGTGCTACGAACGCCAGTAGTGAATAATATACCAGTCGGTACGCGTTGCGTGCGCCCATGCGCATGGGCAGCGTCCTTATGTTGCGCAGGCTGTCGGTCTCTATGTCGCGGATATCGAAAAGGATACATAAAGCGAAAACAAAAACGAATCTCAATAAGACCTCGAATGGATATTGCGCGATAGGTTCGTTCAGGTACAGCATAGGCAATACCGCGGTAGCGATCGTCCACACCGATGTAAGCACGAATATCTTAACCAGTCCGAAGTCTCTGAGTCTTTTCTTTTGTGGTAATGGTAACGAGGGTAAATAGTATGCCATGGCAAAAGCTGCGAGAACTGTTCCTGTGAACATGACACTGGTGTTCAGGTTGATGGCAGCCGGGATGAGCATGGCAAGCCCCGCAAAAAACAAGATGAAGTATAGTGGCCGTAATGGTTGTGCCACACGTTGCTGGCCATAGGGACGAGGCAGCAAGCGAGGCAAATTGTATACAGTGAGTGTAGCACCGAAAATGGCCATGTGCAGGTTGCTGAAAAATGGCAGACTTTGTGACGCCAATAGCCGTTCTGTAGCAATACAAAGCCCCAATGCGCAGAATGCGGTAAAAATGCTTGTTGATATGATCAACTCGGCGGGTCTCAGCAATGCCTTCACTGGTACAAAATTAGGGATGTCCTGCCGTATTCGTGATCTACACATGCCGCGGAGAAGCTGAAATGTGAACTTTTAATTAAAATGGCACAATAATTGTATTGGAGAGGGGTGTGAATTGAACCCTAAATTAGAGTGTATGAAGCGGACATTTGTGATATTGCTGATCATTTACGCCATTGTGATCTCTCTTGCTTTTACTACAGCATAAGAGAAAGGACCGCCCATTTTGCGGAGCGGTCCTTTCTGATACCTGCGATGATATATTGTCAGAGCGGAATATTGCCGTGTTTGCGTTTAGGCATTTTCGCCACTTTGTTTTCCAGCATCTTAAATCCACGGATGAGTTTCGCACGGGTATCGGCAGGCATTATTACCTCGTCGATGAAGCCACGGGCAGCTGCACCGTATGGATTTGCGAATTTTTCGGTGTATTCAAGCTCTTTTTCCTTCAGTTTAGCGGCAGGGTCGGCAGCTTCTGATATCTCTTTCTTGAAGATGATCTCCGCGGCGCCTTTGGCACCCATCACTGCTATCTCGGCAGTAGGCCATGCATAATTCAGGTCTGCGCCAATATGTTTTGAGTTCATCACGTCGTAGGCGCCACCGTATGCTTTCCTTGTAATGACTGTGACCTTTGGAACCGTTGCCTCGCTGAGTGCGTAGAGCAACTTGGCACCATGAATGATGACACCATGCCACTCCTGATCGGTGCCGGGCAGGAAGCCGGGAACATCGACGAGAACAAGCAACGGAATGTTGAACGCGTCGCAGAAGCGAACGAAACGGGCGCCCTTGCGGCTGGCGTTGATATCCAACACACCGGCCAGATAGGCGGGCTGATTGGCCACTATACCTATACTGCGGCCTGCTATGCGGGCAAATCCGACAACTATATTCTCGGCCCAGCCTTTGTGTACTTCCATGAAACTACCCGAGTCAACCACCTCGCCTATCACTTCTTTGATGTCGTAAGGTTGGTTGGGGTTTTCGGGTATGATGTTGTTGAGCGCTTCACGAACCTCGTTGCCCGCGTCGTAGTCATAAACAGGAGCGTCTTCTTCGCAGTTCTGAGGCATGTAGCTGAGCAACTGTTTAATGTTTTCTATCGCTTCCACCTCGTTGGCACATGCGAAATGCGTGACACCTGACTTGGAAGCGTGGGTCTGAGCGCCGCCCAGTTCTTCGCTGGTAACGTTTTCGTGTGTAACAGTTTTCACTACATTCGGGCCCGTGACGAACATATATGACGTATTCTCGGCCATGAGGATAAAGTCGGTGATAGCCGGAGAGTAAACCGCACCACCGGCACAAGGGCCAAGGATGGCAGATATCTGAGGGATCACCCCTGATGACTGCACATTGCGGTAAAAGATGTCGGCGTAGCCGCCCAGAGATACCACTCCTTCCTGTATGCGGGCACCTCCGCTATCGTTGAGGCCAACAAGCGGTGCGCCGTTCTGCAAGGCCAGATCCATGATCTTGATTATCTTTTCGGCATGTGTTTCACTGAGGCTGCCACCAAAAACGGTAAAGTCTTGTGAGTACACATAAACCAGGCGACCGTTCACTGTTCCATAACCGGTAACTACGCCATCGCCCATATAACTTTCGTTTTCCATGCCGAAATCGCGGCACCGGTGCGTAACAAACATGCCGATTTCTTCGAATGACCCTTCATCCAACAACAACTGGAGTCGCTCGCGTGCGGAAAGTTTGCCTTTCTTGTGTTGCGCAGCGATTCTTTTCTCTCCTCCGCCCTGTTTTGCCAGTGCTGATTTCTCTTTCAGATCGTTTATCTTATTCATGACGAGGCAAACCTAATGAATTTTTGTGCACTGCAGAAGCTTCAGCCCGCGAAGAGCTGTATTCAGTCATTTGGACTGTATTAAATAAAATTCCCCTATTTTTATCGAAACTAATCTGTTGAAAATGAGAAAGTATGGCCTGTTATTGGGCGTTTTATTATTGATGATGTCGGGTGTTTCCGACGCGCAGACAATTCTTACTGTTGCCGGCGATGGCACTGCAGCCTATGGCGGTGATGGCGGAATGTCTACACTGGCGAAAGTGAATTCGCCCCATGGTGTTGCAACCGATGCTGCCGGAAACGTGTATGTGGCCGATTATAATAATCACCGCATCAGAAAGATCAGTACTACCGGCGTTATCACTACTATAGCGGGTACCGGGTTTGGCGGGTACCTTGCATCGCAAGACGGTGGCCCGGCAACTGCGGCCTGGATCAGATGGCCGATAGGTATAGCTGTGAACGCTTCCGGTGACGTTTATTTCTCTGATTTTGGTAACAATATTATCCGGAAAGTGAGCGCTGCAGGGATCATTACAACGATTGCAGGCACACCCGGCAGTATTCCGGGTTATGGTGGCGATGGTGGCCCTGCTACTGCAGCAACGTTAGGCAATGCCTGGGGTGTTGCAGTGGATGCATCGGGCGATGTCCTGATCGCAGATGCGTTGAATCACCGGGTGCGCAAAGTGAGCATGAGTACCGGTGTGATTACTACCATTGCAGGGATGGGTTTTGTTGGATTTGCCGGAGACGGTGGCCCAGCCACCTCATCTGCGTGCAGGTTGAATGAGCCTACCGGTGTGGCGGTTGACGGTGCCGGCAACATTTACATTGCTGATAACTCGAATAACAGGGTTCGCAAGATCAATACATCAGGCATCATCAGCACCATTGCAGGTGTGGGGCTTCCCTACGGGTACACCGGCGATGGTGGACCAGCAACAGCTGCAAGGGTGTATTACCCGAAAGGTATTGCTGCTGATAATGCAGGTAATGTGTACATCAGTGATTGGAATAACAGCGCGGTGCGGAAAATAAACACCTCAGGCGTGATCACTACTATAGCCGGTACCGGAGTTGCCGGATATAGCGGTGATGGCATAGCAGCAGTGTCATCTCAGCTCGATCATCCGATAGGATTGGCGGTCCGTAACAGCGATGGTGATATTTTTATCGCTGACGATGCGAATAACCGTGTGCGCAGGATAAAGGTGGGCAATGACCCTTATTTTACGTTGGGTACTCATGCTCAACTTACCACTTGTCCTTCTGAGTTCTCGTTGTTTGATTCGCTGATGAAGGTTGACGATATAGATGTAGGGCAGACCCTTACGTGGAGTCCGGTGATGCTTCCATCCCATGCTGTGCTGGTTGTAACTGCAACGGCTACATCGACAGGCAGTACAGTGACGCCTTCCGGCACCTCCTATATGCCCACTGTTGGATATGCGGGGCCTGATACATTCTCAGTAAGGGTGACAGATGGCGTTTACTCCGACACTATCAAGGTTTATGTTACTAATATCCTTTATCCCAATGCGGGTGTGATAACGGGCGTGGATTCAGTTTGCCCTGGTCTGAATGCCAATTGGGCCGATACCGCATCCGGTGGGGTGTGGACGAGTAGTAACACAGCTGTCGCAACGGTGAGTGCATCGGGTGTTGTGACCGGCGTTAGCCCGGGAAGCGTAGTGATCTCCTATACAGTCACAAACTTTTGCGGATCTGCATCTGCTGTCAGAACAATGAGGGTGTTGGCCACAGTGCCATGTTACGCGGAGGTGCCCGTAGCCGAAGCAATGTTAGCCCGAAATGCGGTAGTCTATCCTAATCCCAATTCCGGCTCTTTTTCAGTCCAACTCACAGGATACCCGGTTAAAAAGACAGCAGACCTGAATATTTATGACGTAACGGGGCGTTTGCTGGTACGTGAAAAGATTGAAACGACCCAGGTTAAGGAGTTGCGCCTGAATCTGCAAGCGGGAACTTACCTTATCGAAGTGTCTACCGACGAGGGTAGATTATTTAAAACATTGAACATCAATTAGTTGTAGTATATTTGACCCATTCGGACATTGGGGATTTTATGTGGTGCGGAATTTTAATGTGACTGATGGTGAATCAAAGGCCAGCTAGTCTTTGTTTATGTATAGGTTTTAATTATAAACCTAAAGCATCCAAAGGAAAATAAATGTGTATCTTAGTCAATTAAAATACCAACCATAACGCAAAAAAATGCGTCTTATACTATTGGTTAATTTTTTTCGGTGCGAAAACCTTTATTTTCTGACCGAAGGATTTTGAGAAAAATAATTTTTTGAAAGAAAATTCAAGAGTGCATATGAAAGGAATGTTTATAAAAGGAATCACCGGTTTGATCTTGTTGTTTTCCATGTTTGTCAATCGATCATATGGTCAGTTGACGATCACGGATACCGGCAATTGCATCAATCACGTGCTGCACGCTACGGTGACTGGTACGATGCCTCTGGCAACAGGGATCACTGCAGATGATGCGTATTCAGGTGTGTTCCCGATTGGCTTCAGTTTTAATTTTTATGGAGCACCACAAACACAGTGTGTTATTGGTTCGAACGGGATGATCTGTTTCAGTCTGGGCTTGGCGGGCGCGTACTGTCCATGGCCTATTTCTGCTGCTCTCCTTGGAAACGCCAGCGCCTACAACTCAATTTGCGGGCCTTGGTGCGACATCCTGATCAGTGCAGGAGGCAGCATCACCTATTCGACAGCAGGTATTGCGCCTAACAGGAAGTTTGCTGTAACCTGGTGCGGTTCGCGCATGTTCTCTTGTACCACTCAGTGGACAACCAGCCAGATCATTCTGTACGAAGGAAGCAATAATATAGAGGTGCACACAGCTCACAAAGACATTTGTGCATGGAACAGCGGCCGCGCGATCACAGGCGTTCAGAACGCTGCAGGTACATTGGCTACTGTTGCGCCCGGCCGCGACTGGACTCCGTCATGGAGTGTTATGGGGGCACCTGAAGCATGGCGCTTCACACCGGGCGCAGGTACCTACACCGTATCTTCGATTCCTTATGCTCCTATGCCTTATGCAACATCAGGTATTTACTGGTACGATAGCACTACTGGCGCATATCTCGGTTCAGGTCCATTCCTGACTGTTTCTCCGACAGTTCCTACTACTTATATGGCGGCGGCTCTTGGCTGTAACGATACTACAAAAGCATATATCCATATCCTTCCGCCAAGCGTTGGTATTGGCGGTATTCCGCACATTGATACCTTTGATGTAATTCACCCGTCGGAGTGTGGTAAATGCGACGGTAAGATCATTCTTCGTGGTGTGAATCCTCACCAGATAGACACAGTGAAGTGGTCTTTCAACGGCGTAGTTCAACCGTCTTATGTAGATTCAGCGGCCCTCGACAGTACCATTACTTTGAAAAATCTTTGCGGAGGTGTGTACGATTACATCTACGTGACGGTACTCAATTGTCCATCGAATCAGATTACGACTACACTGGTGACACCTGTCCTTGCGATATCAAATACAACGTTTGGGCATCCGACGGTGTGCGGTAAGTATGATGGATGGATAAAACTTCACGGTCTTACTCCGTTGAAGCCTGTCTCAGTGGCATACAACAAAGGTGGCGTGCCGCAAACTCCATACGTTGGTATGGTTGCAGGCGACAGCACGGTAGTAATTCCTAACCTTGGTGCCGGCAACTATACGGGTATTGCCGCAACGGTTGGCCTGTGTACAGCACCGGGCACACCTGTGACACTGACAAATCCACCACCATACACCCCATCTTTCACTTTCGATCTGGGACTGGGATGTAATGGCGACACAGTATTTGTAACGAACACAACCACGCCAACCGGCTATTATTCTTACTGGAATTATGATGTTACCGGTAGCGGTACAACAGACAGCCTGAGGGTTTGGCATATTTACAATACCCATCTGCTTTCGCCAAAGTACGCAACACAGAAAGTGATCTCGCTTACGTACAACACAACACCATGGCACGACCCGGCTTGTCAGCGCACAGTATATGATACAGTAGACATCGACCACCAGATACACGCGATCTTCGCGCCAAACTACGATTCAGTATGTCGTGCGGTTCCGGTAGTGTTTGCTAACTCATCGACCAGCAATTACGATCCTAAGTACTACTGGCTGTTTGGTGATGGTTTCTACGACGATGGCGGTGTGTCTCCTGAGCATGCTTATGAAGAGGCTGGTCTGTACAAAGCAACGCTGAAAGTAACGGACAACATTGGTTGTATTGATACGATGTCTCGTTTGATAGAAGTGATTTCACTGGACGTATTCAATTCGTTCCATGACACAGATGTATGTTTGCGCACGCCAATGGCGATCGATCTGCAGACGGAGGCTAAACGTTGGGAAAAAATGCCTGTAACATATGTATGGACTCAGACACCTGCGGGAACGAACCTGTCAAGGTATGATATTAGCAATCCGTTGTTCTCAGGTGTAGGTGACTATACATTGCATGTGACAGCTTCCACACCTGTGTTCCTTGGTAATCCGGATCATTGTGAGGCGAGTGAGGATCTGATCGTTCGCTCACACCCTCCACTGGTGTTCACTGATCTGACTGCGAGTCCGCAGACGATAGAATTCGGAAAGAGCATTCAACTGAACGCACAAGGTGCGGTGTATTATAAGTGGAGTCCTGATAACGGATCATTGAACAATCCGAATATCAACAACCCTATAGCCACACCTACTGATTCTGTAACACACTATGTGCTGCAGGGTATGAACCTGTGGGGCTGTATCGACACTGCGTACATTACCATCTTCACCGATCAGGATATGAGCCAGTTCGTACCGTCGGCCTTCACGCCGGATGGTGATGGCAAGAACGATGTGTTCCGTATCATGAAGCTGAAGTTCCAGAAGCTGGTTGACTTCAGGGTATACAACAGGTGGGGTGAAACAGTGTTCCAGACCGGAACTCCTGATGTTGGATGGGATGGAACTTACAAAGGCCAGCCACAGGATATGGGTACTTATATGTATGAGATCATCGTGGCATTGCCATCGGGTGAGAACAAAATATACAAGGGCAACGTAACGCTTATCAGATAAGGTTGTGTTGCCGGGAAAGAGAAAGGCTCCGTAGAAATACGGAGCCTTTCTCTTTTTATGCTGTTGTCATTGTGTGCTACTTCTTCTGGCCCCGCGATTTTGGCTTGCCATACTTGAGGCGCATTTTTTCTTTGTGGCTTACCTTCACATTCACCTTCATGTTCTTCGCTAACTTCTGGTGGAACGCTCCACCTGACTCTTCAGGTTTAGGCAGCACGATGAGGGTTTCGCGCATACGTACCTTTGGTTTTTCATCATCGGTGAGTACATCAGATATTTCGAGGTGGGCAGGTAGTTCTGTGACCGGCACCTTGTACTTCATAAGATCTTCAACAGCGTCCATAAGCGGGCGTTCCTTCTCTGTCATAAACGTGATAGAGATACCCTTACGGTCGGCACGGCCGGTACGACCAATACGGTGAATATACGATTCGCGTTCTTCCGGTACATCGAAGTTGATGACATGAGAAACCTCGGAGATATCGATACCGCGCGCTACTACGTCGGTTGCTATGATGAAACGGTACACGCCATCGCGAAAGTTCCTGATGGTGTTGAATCGGTTGTTCTGAGCTTTATTTGAGTGAATGACACCTGCCTGGTCGGGGAATTTCAACGATATTTCCTCGTATAGATCATCGGCCAGCTTTTTAGTGGCAACGAAGATCATGACCTTTGACATTGATTCATCTTCCTTCAGCAGCAGGTCGAGCAAATTGACTTTGGTGTAGAAGTTAGGCACTTCATACAATGTCTGATCGATGTTGGTGAGTGGGCTGCCTGCCGGTGCTGCTTCTACTTTTTCAGGATTGTTGAAGTAGTCCTGCATCAGTTTCTCTACCTCGCCGGTAATGGTGGCCGAGAACAGCAGATTCTGGCGGCGCTCCGGCATACGGTCTAGGATGTTATTGACCTGACTGCGGAAACCGAGATTAAAGAGTTCGTCCACCTCGTCAATGACAAGCCGCTTTATAGATTTTGTTTTGAGAGAACCTTCCAGTATCAGGTCGAGCAGACGGCCGGGAGTAGCTACCACAATGTCGCAGCCATTTTCTACTTCCATCATCTGCGGGCGCATATTTACCCCACCGAAAACACCAACGGTTACCACGTTCATGTATCTGGTTAGTTTGGTGATCTCGTCGGTCACCTGCTTTACCAGCTCGCGGGTAGGCACCATAATGAGTATCTGGGGATTTTTGTCCTTGCTGAATTTCCATAACCGGAGACAGGGCAGCAGGTAGGCCATGGTCTTTCCGGTGCCTGTTTGCGCTATACCGCAAACATCTCGTCCGGACATGATCACAGAAAATATCTTGCCCTGAATGGTAGTAGGAGTCTGATACCCCAGATCGTCGAGCGCATTAAGTAGAGGTGTGCTGAGATTGAGATCTTTAAACGTCATATTGAATAAAATATGCACGAAGGTAACTCAATATAGGGGAGTTGCCCTATTTATTAACCAGAGTGGTAACGAGGTCGATGAATGAATGTCGCGGCATCATGCGCGCACCGAGGCTTTCGAGGTGTTCTGTGTATACCTGACAGTCGATCAGTTGTACGCCCTCACTGTGTAATGACTGCACCAGACTGATAAATGCAAACTTGCTGGCATTGCTCACTTTACTGAACATACTTTCGCCAAAGAAAGCCTTACCCATGCGAATGCCATATAGCCCGCCCACAAGTTCTCCGTTGTGCCAGGCCTCGGCGGAATGGGCCACACCAATGTTGTGCAGGTCGCAGTAGGCGTCAGCTATTTCAGGCGTGATCC
>JACCDX010061448.1_pt1 | contig 12778 bp, 13 predicted proteins | sample 7449681 | NCBI WGS metagenome assembly JACCDX01 (sample SAMN15323450, study PRJNA562643) | freshwater metagenome | isolation source: river surface water | place: USA:Blue River Watershed | collected 2017-08-18
ATGCTCTTTCGTCAGAGGAATACGGTAAGGTAGGCCAGTCGAGTTGCATAGCATTCAACAGATTATTCTTCACCTGTTTCGGCAGTTCCGACATACGTGGCCGATTCTCCAGCTGAAACACGCGATTATATTCGTAGTCATCCAAACTATTGATGGGCGTCTTGGCATACGTCTGTTCCCCAGGAGCGGGGAATTGGAAGGTGCGCACCGGAATCGTACCTGGCTCTTTGCTGCTCGTGTTAGCATCCCACTGATCATACAAGTCCTGGAGAGCCTGGTTGATTACGGTGCGGTCATTGCGTTCCCCAGCCACCTGATCCGCCGAGGCAGTCCCTGTTCCCAGACCTCCCAACACACCACTCTGCGGTCCCCCATAGGGCTGCACGGCCGGGATAGGGTTGCACGATGTATTCTTTGCATAAAACGCCGTGATGTAATTGGTATAGTCGGCCATCGTATCAAAACGCATCCCACTCGGTTGAATGACAATCTTCCCATCTACATTGTAGGCAGCCGAGGTGGGACAAAGACCACCAAGACGCGCCACCTGGCGTGAACTCTCCGCCGCAGTAACCTTCGAGGCACCCATTTCCTTCTCAATATCCACGAGCTGTTCACCCACGGTTTTTTGGGGATACGTAGCGGGCTCCTCCGTAGTAAGACGTTTGTGGACTACAATGTATTCCTTCAGTTTAGTAACCTTCTCGGAATCACTGAGCTGTCCGAAAAACGAATTAGCCATTAAAGGTCCATAGAAGCGCCCACAATCCGCATTACCAGGCATTGTGCGGGCACAGAAACCGGCATCGACATATCCATCCCCAGGTGGTAACAAGGGTCCGCGATTCACCAGAATTCCCAACACTATCACCGCGATAAATAATACAATGAGCACCACATTGGAGTACATCTCTCTACAACGTGCACACGAATTTGAGGGGGGAAAATGTCCCAACATATGTATAGAAGGATGTCCGTATTCCGAAACAACAAGGGGCGGTTTCGCGCGCCCACAGCCGCCGAGAAAGACGTGGATATTCGTAGTGCGGAGGATGTAAAGCGCCTAGAGGCTATGTTGAAAAGCGGGGCACCTACATTCGTCCTCATATATGCCGACTGGTGCGGACACTGCCATCGCTACCTTCCCATGTGGAGCCAGTTCGAGAATACACCGGGCAGAACGGCCAACATGGCCCGTGTACATTACGATATGCAGGATAAGATTCCCGCAATCAAGGACGCCAAGATTCAGGGATATCCTAGTGTAATCAAAGTACTCCCCGACGGCCGCATTCAGTCCTTTGCCGCCGATGGGGGTGCCACGAATGCCATTCCGTTTATGCGCGATGAAGGGGAGATGCATTCGGAACTTCAGGGTACCAATGCACCCACGCCACAGCAGGGAGGAGGTGTGTTAGGGGCCTTTACATCCGCCATCCAGCGTGCGGGTCCCGCGGCACTCCTCATTCTGGCGTCCGCTGCCCTTCACGGCCGTAAGGCCGCTGCAACCAGCCGTGGCCGGACCTACAGGACACCCAAGCGCGCCTCACGTCGTGCCTCTACACGCCGGCGCCGTCGCGTATAAAACACGCGTCCTCACCGACACGACCAGGGACGATTCGTGGGTGGCCAACAGGTCCGTAAAAAAGACGCTGGGCACTGATGCCCACGCAAAGGGGATCGCCGGTGGCACGGGCCACTGCAGTCGCCGCATCGGAAAAGAAGGATTTTGAATGAGGGGTGTTGGGAACGCCGGTCATTCGGGAAAAACCAGGAGGCGCCTTGACGGGCAGGGGGGAACGCGGTTGATGCTGCATTTTTAAATGAGGATTGGGATTTGTTGGATTTGTTGGCTCCTCAAAAATGACCGTGCCGTGTGGTGCCGCGCTCCGAGGTACCCCGCATTTCCAACATCCTCCCTAAAATGCCTCCTCCCATTTTACCGAATCCCGAAACGGATGAACTAGCCTTTCAATGCATTGACCTGGTGACCCAGGATACAATGGTCTTCGATGAGGAGGGTAGCAGTGATGCATCCTCCGTCCCCTCCTCCGCAGATGAGTATGGTTCCCAGAGACCCCAGAAACCCAAGAAGTTCACGGATGATGATAAACTCCAGCGCAAATTCTACCAAATCCTCCTCTTCGGCGCGGACAGGGAGGGACGTTCGGTCTGTCTCCAAGTCGACGAATTTCGCCCCTATTTCTACATCCAGCTCCCCACGGTATGTACACCCGCCGGCCTACGAAACCTGGAGGACTGGATTCGCGGAAATGTACCCCCCGCCATCCAACATCGCGTTACGATTCGCCACGAGATGCACAAGACCCTGCTGGACTACAACGGCGAGAAACTCAGCCGGTTCCTCCGCATTGAGGTGCCCTCTCAGGCCCTCTGGCGCCGCCTCAAGGACCTCTTCCTCACCCAACAGTGCAAACCCCGCCTATATATGACGCGCAACCTCTTCGGTGCGGCAATGATTCCCACACTTAATGCCGCAGGATACGACGCGGATATGTTGGAATCAGTGGGCTTCCTTTCGGCGGATGGGAGTAAAATCGGTCTCAGGGTCTATGAGGCGAACATTGACCCCGTTCTTCGTTTCTTCCACGAACGGGATCTGGAACCCGCGGGTTGGATGCGGGTGGCCGCGGGGGCCTGGGAACTCCAAGAGGGTTCCGCGGCCAAGGCGCGGATTTGTGCGACCTGTAGTTGGACGGCCGTGAGACCGCTGGACGACGGCGCGGTGGCCCTGGCACCCCTAACAATCGGTTCGTGGGATATTGAGTGTACATCGTCGCACGGGGATTTCCCGCTCGCCGTGAAGACGTGGCGCAAACCTGTCCGTGAAATTGCCGAACTTCCCACACATAGCCGGCCCGACTCCGTGGATGCTATGTGTGAACTCCTGGCGGCGGCCATTCGTGGCGACGCGGTCAGCACGCTCTCCAAGGTCTTCCTGAAACCCGAAACCGCCGGTGCGGGATTCGGACCCGCATGCCAAGCGGATACGGTGAGGCGGATGTTGGAAAGCCGACGCGTTCTCAAAAAGGCCCAGGACTCCCTACATTCCCTCCTATCCGCCTCCGATAATGATACGCGTGAAGCGGCCATTTCGGCACTCGACGAAGCCCTCACGGCGGCTCTACCGGCCATTCGTGGTGATGAAATCATCCAGATTGGCACGGTCCTGTACCGTCAGGGTGTGGCGATATCCAAACATATTTGGGTGCTGGGGGGTGTGGATCGCGCCGCGGTCCGACCCCCAGGTGCCGAGGTGCCCATTCACGCTTATTCATTCAAGGATGAGTTGGCGATGCTCCGCGCCTGGATTCGATGGATAGGTGATACGGATGTGGATGTCCTGATTGGTTACAACGTATTTGGTTTCGATGAAGAATACGTCTGGAAGCGCATCGTGGAGCTGAATCGCGGGGGTGAGAAGGGACTCCGTGATATCCTGCGGCCCTGGACACGTATGCGGTCCCGAATGCCGAAGTTGGAGGAGAAGTTCCTCTCGTCCTCGGCAATGGGTGATAATTCGATGAATATCCTGAGTTGTGTGGGACGCCTACAAATCGATCTGCTCCCTTATATGCGCCGCGCCCATAATCTGGACTCCTATTCACTCGATAATGTGAGCGCCACATTCGTGAGTGGAGCCGTGTTGGGACCCCTGGTGGCGGTTGCTGCAACTGCAGAAGGTGATAGAAGTAGTGAAGCCAAAGACGTATTCCGATTCCCTACAAAATCCACCAAAGGTACAGTCGTTGGACGATTCATTACCCTGTTGGATGCCGAGAATGACCGTGTCGTGGACCGGTGCGAAGTAGTGGGCGTGGAGGCCAAGGCACTCCTGGTGCGCATTGAAGGCGGCCAGGCCACACTCGATGAACACGGCTTAGCGGCCGAAAGATGGGCCCAGGTGAAGGACGACGTATCACCCAAGGACATTTTCCGGCTCCACCGCGGCACCGACAAAGACCGTGCGACCGTGGCCCGTTACTGTTTGCAGGATTGTGATCTGGTGATGGAACTCTTCAACAAACTCGAAATTCTCAACAATTCCATTGCGATGGCGAATGTCTGTTCCGTACCCGTCTCGTATATCTTCTTGCGAGGCCAGGGCATCAAGATCGAATCCCTGATTTTCAAGGAGTGCCGACGGGTGGACCAGCTCATCGAAGTAATGCCCGCACCAAGTCGTGAAGAAGTGGCGGCCGAGGGGGCAAAGATGCGACGGGGGGAGGTAGAGGCGGATGTTGGAGATGATGGTGAGGGCGAGGAGGACGAAGATACATATGAGGGCGCAATTGTCCTCGAACCGCATACGGGCATTTACATTGATGACCCCGTGACCGCCGATGATTTCGCGTCACTCTATCCGTCCTCCATTATTTCCGAGAACATTTCACACGATACCCTAATTTGGGTGAAGGACTACGACAATGATGGGAAATTTGTTGGAAATCGTGAGGGCTCCGATCGCTATGATAACATTGCCGGTGCGAAATACGTGAATGTGGAATTCGATATTCTGCGACCGGATCCCGCGGAGGCGCATAAGAAGCACCCGCGCAAGATCCGCGATGGCCGGCGCGTGGCGCGCTACATACAGAATCCCCAGGGTACCATCCCGCGTATTCTGGAAATGTTGTTAGCGTCCCGCAAAAAGTGCCGCAAACTCGCGGAGACGGAGGCGGATGAATTCAAACGGAATCTCCTGGATGCCCAACAACTCGCCTATAAACTCACGGCCAATTCCCTCTACGGTCAGCTCGGTTCAGGCACATTCAAAGTGCGCAGGCAAGTCCTGGCCGCCTCCACGACGGCCTACGGCCGTAAGCAGCTAATGTATGCCAAAGAGGTTATCGAAACCGTATACGGCGGGGGACGCGATCCCCGTTGCAATGTGGAGTGTGTGTATGGCGACACGGATTCTATCTTCCTGCGTTTCCAGCCACGCGACCCCGCCACAGGCGAACGCCTACGGGGTAAGGCGGCCCTACAGGCAGCCAAGGATCTCACAGTCGAATCGGGTCAACTCGTATCCTCGTGTCTGAAGCCCCCGCACGATTTCGAGTTCGATAAAATATTCAAGTCCTTCATTCTCCTCTCCAAGAAACGCTACGTGGGAGATATGTCCGAGGACGGTGTTGAGGATGCGGACTTTCATCGTAAGTCAATGGGTATTGTGATGAAACGCCGCGACAATGCCCCCATTGTCAAATACGTCTATGGACACGCCGTGGATGCCATTCTGAACCCGCGCGACCTGGATGTCCAACAGGGTGTCGTAGAAGCCACGCGCTTTGTACAGCAGGCGGCGAGGGAGCTGTTGGAAGGCCGGTTTCCCATGACGAAGTTGACGATTACCAAATCCCTGCGGGCGGAATACGCGGACCCAACACGTATCGCCCATAAAGTCCTGGCGAACCGGATTGCCGAGCGTGACCCCGGTAACAAACCCTCTACATCGGATCGCATTCCCTTCGTATACATTTATGCACCTCACGCGAAACTCCAGGGCGACCGTATTGAGTTGCCGACCTACATTAAGGAGCACGGATTGAAACCCGATTACGCATTCTACATCACGAACCAGATTTCCAAACCGGTGGCCCAGGTGTTTGGTTTGGCCCTGGAACATATGCCGAATGTGACAGCGGCACAGATTAGGGCGGCCAATCGCGCCAAGAAACCCGTGGAGGCGCGGGAAAAGCTGGCACTTGAAGTGCTATTCAAGGCGGCATTGTTGGAAGCTGCACGCGACCCGAAAGCCATGGAGGCACGGGGACAACACTCGATGATGAAGTTCTGTGTCAAGGCAAAAAATTGAAGGTTCACTCTTTTTGTGTTCCCTTAGCTTCCCGTCTCTTCCCTTCCCTTCCAACACCCTTCCCCATAATGTCTCTTCGTTCAAGTTCCCATTCAATGACCCTCGAGGATTCCTGCATCCCCTGGACACTCACCATTGTATTCTTCGTTCTTTGCGTGTATTTGTGGCTAAGACCGCTTCTGTTACCCGCTCCCCCACCTACCAACAATACCAACATTGCCATCTATACTCCTCATCTCGGTAAGGAACACGACGCGGTGCAAATCCGGATTCAATATACACCCCGTGCCGCTCCGCCCATCATCGCTGCCGATGAGAATGAACCCACTGCATTTACCCTAGAACCCGTTGCGGTGCCCCTTGAAATCAAAAAGGATCTTTAGGGTCAGAAGTATGTGGTCCGCACTATTCGGTTCATCCTCTGTGGGGGAGTTAGGTGTTCTCATTCTGCAACCCGATGCCACGGCACGTAGGGCGGTTGCCGGATTTCGCGGCGGTGCGGAACTCCGCGTAGCGGCCACTGCTCCCAATATGTCCGTCACCGATCTCCTCGCCAAACTGAATAAGTACCGTGGTCCGGACCAGCAACTCAAACGCGTTTGGACGGAGGCGGGGGAGGAGATTGTTGGAAGTACGGTCGTCCGCGGGGAGGTAAAGGCTATTGTGCGTGATTTATCTATTGCGTAATTCGCGGTATTTACTAGGACTCCCCATGCCCTCATGCAGTCAATCAAACGGTCAAATAAACAAGCTGCTTGGCAACACAAGCACGCACTCAAACCCAGGACGTACCGGATTTCCCCCGGAATTGTTCGCGGCGGTGGAACTCCTTTTTTTCACACTGGGACGTACCAGGGGAGTTGTGGGAATTTCGGCGGAGCTCTTTTTCGCGGAGGCATTTGCTGCAATGCACCGGCGTGATTATGCACCGTCTGCACATGTCCAACACTTCCTACAAACTCTCCTAAGTCCCGGTGCGTATGCGGGACCGAAGGCCCTTTCAACGTATTACGGGACGGTTGTTGGGGCGCTGGTGTTTGCGAGGGTTGTTTGTGGTAGCGGTTGCGGCAGCAGCGTAGCAACACTGTGCAGGTGGTGTTTGACACACTGGGGTATTCCCAGGGATGTGCGGGACGCCCTGGAGCTTCCAACACGTCGCTTCATTCGCCGTCTCACCGACGATAAAAATGGGTGTCTTGCAACGGAACCCAATCCGTCCCTGGCAATGTGCGGAAAATGGATTGAGCACTTTCAGAAACGGGTCAAAAAAATAGGGCAGATTGTTAATAATCTTGATATATAACAGAAAATGGATGTGTTTGTTCCTATCACTAATGCCGAGTGTGCAGTTCCTGCCCGTTCAGGCGGTGCCCGGCGCCGCCTAACACGCCGTCGCCGTCGTATTACAACCCATAAAAAGCGCAAGTCCGTTGCGCACCGTCGTAGCCGTCGCAGCACAGGCACACGTCGCCGTCGCAGGGCCGGTCGCCGCTAATCTAATGCGCGGATTCACGAATATCATGCCGACAGACTGGACAATGTACATTTTGTCGGAACCATTGGTCAATGCAGGTGCGATGAAATCGGTGACTGCAATGCCGTAGAATACGCCACTCCTGACTCGTTTCTGTGGGCTGTTCGTGATCCTGACAAATCGCGCACGTCACATCGACGGGTGGTTCAATACTACTCACAATACTTGCGGTGGCAATCTGTTGGCGTGTTGGATATACGGGGACGTCTTCCATTGCAGCACCAAATGCCCTTGTAATAAGGGTTTCAAGAGTTTGTTGGATAGTGTCGTCTTGGTCATCATTTTCATTTACAGGATTCGCGGACCCTGTAAACAACGGAATGGTATATGTGTGAAAATGGGTGCGTGATCGTCTCGGCGCTGCCGCTGCTTCTGCCGCCACATTCACAGGTCGAGGTATTTGTGAGGGTTGTGAGGGTTGTGGAGGCCGTGAGAAACCCGCCTCTGTCCGCCTGCGCGCCTGCTGAAAGAGAACATACTGCCCCTTGTTTCGACTATATTCCTCGGAAAACAGGGTGCGAACACGGGTTTGCATAAAAGGCACCAGTCGATTACCATTGAACATTTCGGAATCGTACAGAACCTCCGGAAAGAGATTGTGCAAATCATCCAGCAAATGAATGCCGTAGGGGTTTTCATAACGAGCGGGATTATAAGTCATTATTGTTGGGAATTCCGGTACGTTGAGTTGTGGATTTCATTTTTGTGGCAACTTCCAAAAAAATTGAAGGGTCCCAGGATTTCCAACATACTCCATCGTCGCCTCCTTTCCGTTTCGTTCCATTCCGTCCCAGTCCATCCCCGTCCATCTTATTCATTTCCTTTCATACAATACATAAAATGTCTCTTTCAACCCCCGTTGGACTTGCGAATATGGGTAATACCTGCTTTCTCAATTCCGTCCTTCAAGCCCTGGCTACGTGCACACCTCTGAGCAACTATTTCATCAAGAACGCGACACAGACAATACGCCCCAAGTCCAAAAAGGGCCCACTTGTCCCCGCCATCCAGGGCTTCCTCCGCGAACCCAGCAGTGCGGCCAACATACTCAATGCCATCATTACCACAACACGCGCCTGCGACGACGATTGGTACCGCCCCTGCCAACAGGCGGATGCCACGGAGTGCATACAGTATCTCCTGGATGGTGTGCACGATGCCATATACCGCCAGGTACGCATTACAATTCACGGGGACACCAGCACACCCGAACAAAAATCGCAGATGGCCGCCCTGCAATCGTGGTCCCAGTTCTTTGGAAAGGAGTACTCTCCCATAGTGGAACACTTCTACGGTCAATCGCGCATCACAATCACGTGTGAGAAGTGCCAGTCCGTTTCGGAACGCTTTGAACCGTGGATGATACTGAAGGTCCCGATTCCCGGTGGCGACACAGCGGGTGCCGAAGTGCCAACATTCGCCACCTGTATGAATGCGGCATTCGCCCCCGAGACCATTGCCAATTACGCGTGTGATACGTGTAAGAGCCCCCAGTCCGCCGTGATTTCCACGCGCATTTCCAAAGTTCCCAACATCCTCCTCCTCAGTTTCAAACGCTTCACGAATACGGGCCAGAAGATTCGTGGCCAAATTGACTGGGACCTCGATGGACTGTCACTGGCCCCGTGGATGGCCTTTCGGCGCTGCCCCTTCAAGGATGCGCCCGTTTCGGCGAAGAGTGTGACCTTCCGCACAGAGGCCGTAATTGAACACAACGGATCCGCACGCTCGGGACACTACCGTGCATTTCGCCGCGGCAGCGGTAGCGGCTGGTTCGAATGCGACGACGAGAGTGTACGGCCCACTAATGTTGGAAATGTAGTCTCACCCGATTCGTATGTAATATTCGCCCATCCCATATAGAAGTAGAAAACATGTCTTCGAATTTCGTAGCTCCCAACATATTCCAATCCAGCTTTGTTGGGAATGCGGCTGCAAACAGGAGCCTTATGAATCGTGCGTCCAATGCAATCAAATCGCCCCTGGCTTTCGTAGCAATCGGGGTGGGTGTGATCCTAATTATTTTTGTATTCCTCGTCATTTACAATCAGACGATTGGGGATAAGGTGCGTGATGGGTGGGAGACCATCAAAACTATTCTGCGCAACAAGGGAATTATTGAAGTGGAGTTGAGTCCCGGTGGGCAGGAGAAGGGTGCTATTACCGCGACACTTACACCGGAACCGAGTGTGGTCCTACCCCCTCTTACGGCCGCACTACTTCCTGAGCCCGTGACGGTTCCCAAGCCCGCCGACAATCCCCCCACCGATAACATGCAAATTCCCGCGGAGGATCGTCCCTCAGGACTTCCTGGTGTAGGTGGGAATACTGCAGCGACCCACGCGGCTCTCAATAAGGAGGATGATATGGAGGGAGGTAAGGGACGTGTTGGGGGTTCAGGACCTGCCGAGGTTTTCAACATAAGTCGCAATATTTATACATTTAATGATGCGGCGGCTGTGTGTGCTGCCGCGGGCGCTGAGTTGGCCACTTACGACCAGGTGAAGGATGCCTATGAGAAGGGGGCGGATTGGTGTAATTATGGATGGGTGAAGGGACAGATGGCCGTATATCCTACGCAAAAGGAGACGTGGAAGAAACTCCAGAAGGGGGCGGCGGAATTCCGCAATGTCTGTGGACTCCCTGGCATTAATGGTGGATACTTTGACAACCCTGAACTCCGTTTTGGCGTGAACTGCTACGGACCTAAGCCCCCACAGAATGCATCCGATGAGTTGTTGGAAAGTCAGGTGGCGCTGCCGAAATCCGCGGAGGAACTGGAATTCGAGAAACAGGTCCAGCGTTTCCGCGACCAAATGGATGCCGCGAGCATCCTTCCGTTCACCAAGGGGCGGTGGAATGAGTGATGAGGGAACCTACGGCACTCTGTAGCCCCCTCACCCCTCCCTTATCATTTAATCTCTTCACCAGAATATACATCGTATATTCTGGTATTTTGTTACGTTGTTTCGTTTCGTTTCGTTTCAAGGTTTAGTATCCATCGTCGTCGCCAGCACTTCCAACATATCCAACATATGCTCCCGTATCATTCATATCAGTTGTCAACATACTAGCATCCAACTGACTATCAATCTTATGGGGTTGCACTGCTACATAATGTGTGACAATGGCTGAAATAGCCCCGCGCCAACCAGGGGTCTTATATTCCCAAAGCGCCTCGGGAATGTTATTCCAAAAGCGATCCCAGAAATCGCTGGAAAAATAGGAATAGTGCAAATAATCACTCCATTCGGTCTCGTGTTTTGCGGTCCATCCAACGGGTCTAGGAGGCGCCGAGAAAGGTCCGCGCATTCCAATGCGACGCTTTCGGCTCACATAATACGTGCAAATGAACTCGCATATGTTGCGGCGTAGTTCGCGTTCCCCACACGTCAATGACAACTTGCAACTATCCAAATAATCGAGAAACTCGTCGCAGAAAATGCGCGCCGAGTGTGCGGGCGAGAGTTCATCTGAACGTATTGTCTGAAACCACCGCGTCGTATGTCTGGAAACGAGGTAATTGAGTTTTTTGAGAGAGGTGGTCATTTTATCGTTTTCCTGTTTGTGTGGTTGCGGTAGTGGTAGCGGTTGGGACGGCGGTGCCTGGTGTTGCTTGAGGTAGGGGTGTCTTCTTTAGGTATTCAATCGTCTGTTTACCTCGGTGCTTTTGTAGGAATGCAATTAAATCTCCCGTGTCATCCCGTGCGCCCTTGGATTTGTAGTATTCGTGCAGTTGCTCCTCCAGGAAAGACCACGACAAGTCAGCGGATTTGAATCGGGTTGCATATTGTAGGGTAGCACCGGTGATGCGCAATGTCGCCTTCTGGAGATTACGTGTGTTCATATGTTCCAGGACCTTTGCCTCATATTCGGAGCGCAAATTGCGAACATTTGTAATTTGCTTATTCAAGCTTTCGGCAAGATTATCAAAGTGCACCCATTGCCTTACTGCCGTAGCGAGATCATCTGGATTCGCAGCCGCCATTCCTTTGGTACGTCGGTCCTTTATTTATACGTTGAATGACCGGGGAAGAAAGAAGAGGGGGAGAGGATATGTTGGGTATTCTGAATTTCCAACATATTCCGAAATAATAGATTTAATGTCTGCGGGTTCTGCGGCTGGCCTTACGGTGGCTCTTGGCGCTCTTGCGATGGCTTTTACGGCTGGCCTTGCGATGGCTCTTACGAGTCTTGCGCTTTCCACCGGTAGAAGTGAAAGAAGGCATTGAGGGCATCGAGGGCATCGAGGGCATAGAAGGCATAGAGGGCAGAATGGAGTTGTTTGCGCTAGTGTTAGGAACACTGGGGGGTGCCAACATCTCTCCCTCATTCTTCTTCTCTTGCGAAGCATTGCTGCTGCCAAACAGCCAGTCCAGGAATCCTCCGCGCTGCTTACGGGAACGACGGCTACGGTGAGTGCGACGGGAAGGCATTTCTTTTCTATTGTAAGTGCGGGGAAGTTTTTTTAACGTGAAAATCAAATTAAAAAATATCCACTTGTTGTGAATAGCGCTCCATGCTGGAATCGAACCAGCGACTTTGAGGTTAACAGCCTCACACTCTACCGACTGAGTTAACGGAGCTTGGGTGTGTAGGAATTTCAGGACCCCTACACCTAGTCCGTAGATCTTTTTACCGGGAAATGAACGCAGTAAAAAAGAGAGGGTTTATATGAGATTTGTTGGGAGGTATTGGTGTTTTGGAATGGTACGATGGAACTTACCTGGAATGAACGACTAAGACGATGCTTAGGCGGTCTTGATGTAGTGGGGCTTGAGGAAGCGCTGGAGATTGAGGATCTTCAGCTCAGGGTCCTTCTCGGTAATCTTGAGGAGCTTGCGGAGGGGGGCATCGGCGTTGATAACCTGCTTGTTCATCAGGCCCTTGGTCTTGGCGTAGGTGCAGACAGCGGAGGTCACCTCGCTGCGGCTCATAAGAGTGCCCTTGGCCTTGCCGAGGAAGACACAGAGCTCCTCGCTAATCTGGACGGGCTTCTTGAAGATGCTCTCGCGCTTGGGCTTGCCATCATCAGTGGCCTTGGCGCCCTTGCGCTTCTTGCCGGCCTTCTTGAGCTCACGGGGGATGCGCTTCTCGAGCTTCTTCATATCGGAGAGCACGGCAGCGAAGGTCTCGCGGAGGGAGCTCACCTTGGTGACAAGGGTGTTGAACTCGGCCATAATGTTGACCTCCTCGGCGACCTCAGCGGCAACGGGGGCAGCAACGGGGGCAGGGGCGGCAACAGGGGCAGGAGCAGGGGCAGCGACAACAGGGGCGGCGACGGCGGCAGGGGCAGCAGCAACGGTCTCCTTCTTGGCGGCGGCGGTCGTACGGTTGGAAGTCTTAGTGGCAGTGCTCATTTTATATCTGGTCCGAAGGTTGTTTATGCTTGTCCCAAACGCAGG
>JACCDX010169658.1_pt1 | contig 12777 bp, 9 predicted proteins | sample 7449681 | NCBI WGS metagenome assembly JACCDX01 (sample SAMN15323450, study PRJNA562643) | freshwater metagenome | isolation source: river surface water | place: USA:Blue River Watershed | collected 2017-08-18
AGCACCTGCCACAGCGCTGACACCTGTCACACCCACTTGTGAGTTAATGGCGGCCGCAATGGCAATGGCACTGCCCGCTCTGCTGCTGCCCGAAGCAATGGTGTTACTCTTTGAATCGGCTGCGGCATTAGAAGCGGGTATGGCGTAGGAGCCCTTGTCGGTTTGAATCTCCAGATCGCCTGTTTCTAAAGCTTTGGTGCCAGCCTTTTTGTTTTCGGTTACTGTTCGCGCCGAGATGATGTTGATCGAGTGATTGGTGCTGGCGGCCGACAGGTCGAAAGCGTTGCCAGGCACCGTTGATTGCAAGTTCAGAGTGCTGCCGTCACGTTGCACTGTCACATTTTGAAGCGTGCCGGCATTGATGCGTGCTTTGATGGCCGTTTCCAGCGCTGTGGCGATCGACTCCCCATTTCGCAGAGTGGGCGCAGAAGTGATGGTTTGCCCATTGATCGTGACAGAAGCTGTGTCTGTAGTGGCTGAGCTGTCGCTGTAAATGACCCTGGCTCTTATATTTTGTAAGTCGGTGGCGGTTAGGGTAGGGGCCGTATAAGTGCCAAACGCACCGCCACCGCCGTACTCCACAACATAGGAGCCAACATTAACAGAACCAACATAGTCATTCCATTTCCCATTCACTCTGATATAAGCATAGTCTTCATTTCCCGATTGATTGGGTTCATTCGAATCCCAGTTGGCAAATTTGCCTGCAAGTACAGACCCATTGTTGAAGCGACCTTGATAAAACTGAGTCCCTGCTTCGGGCCCTGTCATCCAGGCCCAATTGTCTTCACCCAACCCACCCAAAGACACATCTTGATCGCTGGCGCCAATCCAGCCTTCCTTGCCCGCCAGTTGTTCATTGATAAAGCTTTGTTCACTGGCATCTGTCACCGTTGCCAAGTACCCCTTCAAACCGAATAAGCTTCTGCTTTCAGCTAAATCTTTTGCTTGCTGCCAGGTCTTGGGAGTGGAAGGCGTCACCACTTCGTAAAAGTGCTGGTTGGCTGGATTAAAAAATTGATTCGCTGCGTCAGAAAAAACAAATCCCAGGTTGATTCTCAATGGCTTACCCAGGGTTCCGTTTAAATTGGAATCAACGCTGCCAATGGCGATGGGATTGGTGCCATCCCCCCGGTAAAGAATGCCATTTTGGAAACTGATCGCGCCTGAAGCGGACGCTGGACCTGCACCACCGTCATACCCGTTGTAATTGGGAATACTCAAGCTTTCCGTGGCTGTGCCCATATCGGCAAATTCAATGTACGTCGTTGCAAGGGTGGAGGTCACCACATCTTGAGGGCTGGTGATGGCTATTTGACTAACTTGCGCCACAGCGCCCGCTTCGACTTTGCCTGAGACAGTAGCGGCCACAGCTGCGCGAGTGACGGTGACAGTGTTGGGCAAGCCCACAGGCGTGCCTGCCTTGCCGTTCAGAATAGGAAAGCCGTTCCATTCATGCATCTCGGAGACGCGAACAATCTCTTGCTTGAGCTGCTGGAACTCTTGGTCCAAGTAGCTGCGCTGGTCAGCAGAGTAGGTGGAGTTGGCAGACTGAACGGCCAGCTCGGACATGCGCTGCAACATGACTGTGATTTCTTGGCTTGCGCCCTCCACCGTTTGAATCATGGAGATGGCATCGCCCGCATTGCGGATGGACTGACCCAAGCCCAGAATGTTTTGTGTCATCTTGGCGGCAATGGCTAAACCAGCAGCATCATCCTTTGAGGAGTTGATCCGCTTTCCAGTCGCTAATTGCTGCATTGCAACAGCACTATCGCGCCCACTGACCTTGAGGGCGGATTGTGTGTACAACGCTTTGATATTGGTATTGATTACCGTCATTCGCTTTTGTCACAAAGATGGCTTCAATATTTATAAGCAATATCTGTTCCAAATTGAACGAATGAAATTACCAATTAATGGGTAATAAAGTAGTCAATATCGTGTTGAAAAAACTGTTTACTGAGTCGGGACGAGTTATGAATGTCAAAAACCTGACTTGAGGTCTTTCGCTCCATTTTTTCGGAACGCCTTAGGCGAGGCTCTTAAGCAATGGGTACCCCTTTGAAATTGGCGTTTCGCAGGGCAAACATCACGTGGTCGTGCCACTTGTCTTGAATGTACAAATAGTCTCGTGCATATCCCTCACGCTCAAATCCTAGTCGCTCTAAAACGCGAAGGCTTCGAAGATTGTCGGGTCGTACATTGGCTTGAATGCGGTGTAAGTTAATTTCTGCAGAAAACGCATGCAAAATGACTTTGTTCAAGCCTTCTTGCATCAAGCCTTGGCCTTGCAACGCGCCATCGAGAGAATAGCCTAGCAAGGCATTTTGAAATGGACCACGTGCAATGGCACTCAATCCAATGCTGCCCACCAAAACATTGGAGTCACCTTTTAGGTAAAGCCACCAACGCATGGCCGTACCGGCTTTAGCGTCTGCTTCCGCTTGCTGAAGTCGTTTGCGTTGAACGTCTTCAGTGAGAAAGTCTGCTGGCTTTGGCGGATCCCATGGCGTCAGGTGAAGTTCATTGCGCTTATAAAACTCGATGACTCTTTTTACGAGGTCTTCGTGCGCAGGCACAAGGACTAGCCGGTCAGTCGAGATAAGGTTTTGAGGCGCTCGCATGATGGGAGATGATATCCAATGTGGGAATCAACAACTCAAGGCAGCCTCAACAATTTGAAGTTCGATTTAGCGTCCAAATGGTTGATTCACTTGTCTGTAAAAATTAGGCTGTTTGTGATCTGTTATGTCGTGCCCCATCAAAAGATCAGGATCGAGCCTTTCGAAACGCCGCTTCCAAGAAACTGATGAAAGCTTTGACCTTAGCGCTGGGCAGACGCCTTGAGGTGTGAAGCGCCCACAACTCTGATGGTTGATCAGTTGCTGGGCCCCATGACACCAGGCGACCTGCAGCCAAGTCGTCTGCCACGACGAGGTTTGGCAGTCTTGCAGCGCCCAGACCCGTGAGGGCTGCATCTCGAATCATCGTGAACTGTGGCAGTTGAAGCACTGTTTGAACCGAGATTTCCCTTGCGGCAGTGCCCGCGATTCTCCAAGTGACTTCTCCTGAAGACGATATGCGAGTAATGACGGGTACAGCGTGCGGAGATTTTTGACCGCCTCGAGCAAATCTCTTTTTCAGTTCAGGAGTTGATACCACGATCACTTGATCACTTAAAAAACAGCGCCCTACAAGTTCTGAATTGGATTCTGGGTTGACTCGAATGACGAGGTCGAAGCCCTCATTGACCAAGTCCACTTGGCGATCGTCGAGCGTGATTGCCAGCTTGACATCGGGGTAAGCGCGTGTGAACTCAGCGGCAAGTCTGCCCATCATCATTTGTGCGAAGAGAGTGGGAACGTTTAAACGCAGCAGCCCTTGAGGTTGTATTCGGCCATCACGGAGCACGACGGCAGCCTCTGCGATTTCTCGCATTGGGCCGTTGGTGCGCGCTAGCAGTTGCTCGCCTTCTTCCGTCAAGCGAACCAATCGTGCGCTACGTTCGAACAGCCGTAGACCCAGCGACGCCTCTAACGCCATGACTTTGCGTGAAAGGCTTGCCTTGGACTTGCCACTCGCGCGACTGGCTTTGGTGAAGCCCTCATGGGTGGCAACCAATAGGAAATCTGAAAGATCTTCGAGATTCATAAATGTTCCAAATATGAGACGAAACGTCTTAAATATAGATATTTTGTTTTGAAATTAATACCTTAACATGAGATCAACAATTTGGTTTTCACCCTAAGGTATTTCTATGTCATCTGAAAAAATTCTCGTTCTCAACGCCACCGGCAAGGTTGGGCGCAATGTTTGCCGAGCACTATTGGAGGCAGGCTACGAGGTGCATGGAACCACGCGTTCAAGCAAGGGCACGCTGGCGGAGCAGGGCGTCAAGCCCGTAGTCTGCAACTACACTGTGCGCGCAGATCTGGATCGAGCCTTTGCCGAAACTGGCGCTAAAAAGGTATTCGTCATCACAGATTACTTTGCTGCCGCCAAAAAAAGCGCAGCCTTGGAATTTGAGCAAGGGCGTGCCGCCATTGACGCAGCCAAGGCCGCAGGGGTGCAGCATCTGGTGTTCATGAGCGTTGCAGATGCAGAATTTTTTGATGAGCATGTGAAGCACCTGCATGCGAAGGTGGCTCTCGAAAAATACCTGCGTGAATCTGCTGTGCCGTTTTCTATCTTGCGTCCCTGTGCGTTCTTTGAAAATCTCGATGACGCCGCCAATTGGAACCCACTGAAAAAAGGCGCGGTCAAGTTTTTAACCATGCAGGATTGCAAGTACTGCGCAACCTACGACATCGGTCGTGCAGCAGCAATTCAACTGAAAGATCCACAAACCTGGCTGGGCAAGACACTCGATGTGATCGGTTGGCAAGGTGATTTGTTACAGGTGGCCGCGGCCCTGTCCAAGGTTAGCGGCGTTCCTGTCAAGGCAGGTTTGGCGATGCCCATCTTTTTGCGCCGTTTGTTTCTCAAAGATTTACACCACATGTTTCTTTATTACGAGGTGCAAAAGGGACCGCGCGGCACGCCGGAGGCATTTAAAAAAATCTTACCGGAAGCGCTTTCGGCTGAGGACTGGTTTCGCTTTCATGGCTACTATGCGAATGGCGAAAAAATTATTGCTGACAAATAACATAGCTGCTTAATTCTCAACGGCCCATCGCCACACCCAGCGCGGGCCACCGCCACGGTCCGTGAAGATTTTGTACAGAGAAGGGTTAGATTCAGGATTCAAGTTCTTTCTGCAAGTCAATCCAAGCTGGATCAAAACTTAACTTTTTTGCCATGGGTGAATTGGATTCAACAACCCGCCAAAAAGGCGCTAAGTTCAGTGTGCTGCCGGTCCGGTTGTATTCTTCCCAAGAATACTCTGCAACTGTTCGGAGAAAAATTGAAGTAGACACTGGGCATGTGGCATCGCAGTTGTTCTTCTCGGCCAATCTCTTCCTGAACGATTGAAGAGACAAGGCAGTACCAGGCGGAATCGTTTTGAGCTCTTCTGCCACCTCAGCCGGACAAGAAATATGTAACTTAGACCCTTTTGGAATTCCCGCAAAATCTTTTTCTAGGATCACTTGATGGGGAGGCTTGGTCTTCATTTTTTCTCCCCATGATTTCTTTGCGCTAGCCATGGCTGACTCCTTTTTCTCGGGCTTCTAGTTTTTGCAGTTGAACTGACTTAAAAAGTTACCCTTAGCCTTTACTGCTCAACGCTAAAGTCCAATGTTCTCGCCTTTAGCAAAGCTTCATGCGCCAAAGATATTTGTGTATCAACCAAATTACCATCCAATTTCAACGTAACTCGGTGCGCTAATTGCCGCTTAAAAGTAGCAGGCGTCTTGGCAAGAATGGTCAGCGTACCTGTTGCCAATCGAATGCGAGCCTTCTTGACCAACGGCAACCCGGTCATGTAGTTTCCTTGACCCGCTGTGACTGGATAAAACCCCAAAGTAGCAAAAATCAGCCAGGCACTCATCTGCCCACAATCGTCGTTGCCAATCAGCCCATGTGGACTGTCTTTGTAAAAGCTATGCGCAATTCGGTCAACCAATGCATGTCCCTTCCAAGGCGAGGCAGTGAAGGCATACAACCACGCTGCATGATGACTCGGCTCATTGCCATGCGCGTTTTGTCCAATCATGGCTTCTTGCCCCAGGTGCTTGTTGATTTGACTGGGTCTTTGAAAATAATGGTCAAGCCATTTCGCCATTCCATCCGGTCCACCCATTAAGTTGCGCAAGCCTATTGGATCGTGCAAAGCCGGCGTGAGTGTGTATTGCCACGCGTTGGCTTCGGTATAGTCGCCAGGATTATTCAAGGGCGAAGTGGGGGTGTCTGGGTTAAATGGATCCCGCCAACGACCTTGACTGTCTTTGCCGCGCATCACCCCTGTTTGGGCATCCCACAACTGTTGATAGCCTTTAGCTCTTTGCGAAAAGCGTTGGGCCGTTTCATTCTGTCCGAGCAACTGTGCCAATCTGGCAACAGCATCATCGCCATAGCCGTGTTCAAGTGTTTTAGACACAGCCTCACCATTGGGCTCTAAATCGTATGGCAGGTAGCCATACTTGTTGAGTAAATCCCAACTTCGCTGCGCCCATTCGGGGGCTTGCAATCGTGCTTGAGTTGATGTTTCCACCATGGCTTGTAAAGCAGTGGTGTGGTCAAAGCCCTTAAAACCTTTGATGATGGCATCTGAGATGACTGGCAGAGCAGGATTGCCAATCATGCAGTAAGTCTCTTGCCCCCATGCGGTCCATAGCGGCAAGAAACCTTGTTGCGCGTGATGCTCAAGCATGGACTGCACCATGCCGTCGACTCGCTCGGGCACGATGAGTGTGAACAAGGGATGTACGGCCCTGAAGGTATCCCACAGCGATAAGGTACTGTAGTAATGACCACTTTGAGCTTGAATCACTTTGCCACGCGGGCCACGTACTCGGCCATCGCGATCGACAATGTCGCTGGGGTGGATTAGTGCATGGTACAGCGCAGTGTAAAAAACTCTTTTTTGTGTGAGGGATGCTTCAATTTCAATGCGACCTAACAGGCTATTCCAAGACTGTGAAGCCTGTCTGCGAGCCTCATCAAAATTCAATTGCTTGGCTTCTTGTAAATTGTTCCGCGCGCCTTCTTCATCTACGGTTGACAAGGCCACTCTGGCCTCTAGTTGGCGCGATGAATCAAGTTCAAAAGTTAGCAAGTAGCGATTTGCTTTGTGGCCTGCAGGCATCGGCAACAATTCAGATTGCACGATCGGACGATTGAACTGAACAATGAAAGAGGCCTGACGTTCAACCCAAGCTACGGCGTGAACTGTACCTGTCACTTCACCGACATGCGCATTGAGTTGCGATTGCGCTTGCTTCACGCGGTGCGGTTCGTTGAAGTGCAGGCCGTGTTGTAAATCAATCAAAACCTGCACGCGTCCAGGTCGCTCAAAGGTGTAACGGTGCATGGCCACACGCTGTGTCGCAGTCAGTTCAACTTGAACTTGATGCTGTGGCAATTGAACGCTGTAATACCCAGGTTCGGCCACCTCGCTGCGCTTGGCTTTGCGTGCCGCAAAAGTTTGGGTGTTGGTATGCCAACTTTGCCCTTGCTTTGGCATTAAAAGAACATCGCCTAAATCTGGAATGCCAGCGCCACTGATGTGTGTGTTTGAAAATCCCAGAATATTGGGGTTTTGAAATTGATAACCACTGGTGTAGTCCCAGCCGCGATCAGCATTGTCAGGACTGGGCGCCACCATGCCAAACGGAACCACCGCCCCTGGAAAGGTATGCCCCGTACCGTCAGTGCCTACAAAAGGATTGACGAACTGCGTCCAGCGTTTGTTTGTCGCTTCATCTTTGCCAGTCTTTGCCGATGCAGATGCCGATGTAGAAGCTGTCGCAGCTGCATCTGTCGATACCCATGGCCAAGTGGCCGCCAAGGGCGTGCCCAGTAATAAGCGACGTCGTAAATTTGAAAATGGCTTCATGAGACAAATTTTTAAGTAGATGTTGTTTTACAAAACGTCATTGAAACGTCACTTCAAAGTGCGTGAAAAAAATCTCAATGAGTCAGCCAAGTGAGTCCGCCAATATGGCCATTCATGTCCACCTTCAAACTCCTCGTAAACATGCTCAATGCCAAGTGCTAACAAAGACTGGTGAAGTTGCCGATTTGCGTCAAGAAAAATGTCCGATTTTCCACAGTCAAACCTCAGAGCGGGCAATTTTCCATGCGCTGATTTGAGCGCTTCCAACACTGAAAGGCTAGTGGCAGCTGTGGACCAGTGCGCGCGCGTTTCTTCCATGAGTTGGTCAAGCTGAGAAACCTCCGTGATAGAAGAATGGCCAGATGCTGCTTGATAACGCTGTGGATATTGGCCAGCCAAACGCAGTGCAGCAAAGCCCCCCATGCTGAGACCCGCTATGAAACGAACTGATTCTGAGCTGCATGCGGAACAGGTTTGCATTGCAATTTCTGGAACCTCTTCAACGATCCATTTTTCAAAATCTTGCAGAAGATTGGAATCTTTCGATGGATTGACATGCGACACATAACCCGAACCATCCCCCCACAAGCCATCACTGGGCATGATCAAAACCATGGGACTAATTTGCGATTGACGCATCAACTCTGCTGCAAGCACATGCGCACCGCCTTGGTAAGCCCAAGACCAGTGGGAGCCATACACGCCATGCAGCAGCGTCACGATGGGCAGATTGTGCAAATGATTGAATTCTGGTGGCAGATAAATGGTGGCATCGGCCCTTTGCTTTAAGGCCGATGACTTGACAGTGACCCACTGCATGCCGTCTGGCGTCAATGTGGGGTCAGACTTTTCAAGGGTTCTAAACTTCATGTTCTGTCCTTGTCAAAAACAATGACGCCTTTGATGTTGGTGCCTTCCAGCATGTCGTCCATGGCCTCTTGCAATTGTGAAAGTGGATAATGCCGCGTGATCATGCTGGCAACGTCCAACTGGCCTTCATCAATCCAGCGCATCAATTTTGGAAAATCTCGAGGGGGGTGGCAGCCGCCATATAAAGGTGTCAAATAACGTTTGTCCCACCAGAAGTCCAGCATCGATGCACTGACCTCGCCGTGTGCGCCTGAAAGTTGCAGCGCAACACCACCATGGCGAATGAACTTCAAGGGTGCAAATGCCAAGCTGTGTTGGCCAGTGGCTTCAAAGGCATGGTCTGCGCCTCGCTCATCGGTTAACGAGCGTACATGCGCCACTCCTGCTTCAAATTTGGCATCGTTGTCTTCGATGCGCCATGTGTGAGTTGCCCCCATTCTTCTTGCGCGCTCAAGACTTTCCAGTCTTTTGTCCAAAGCAATGATCGTTTTCGCGCCCGCAATTCGCGCCCCTTGAATGACTGATAGGCCAACGCCACCACAGCCAAGCACCACAACGCTTTCACCTGCCTGAACATTGGCACTGTTAATGACCGAGCCAACGCCCGTCATAACGCCACATCCCAAGATACAGGCCTCGTGCATGGGCAGATGCGCGGGCAAAGGGGTGAGTGCTTCCGAACGCACCAATGCATATTCTGAAAAAGTACCCAGATTGAAAGAGCGGCGTATTGATTGCTGCTGCCATTCTGTATGGGGCGAAGCAACGGATGGTGACTCTTTCGACAGGCCTTGCGTGCGATCGCACAAGTGGCCATGCGATTGCTGACAAAGTAAGCAGTGCCCGCATGGAATTGCCCAATTAAGCAAGACGGGTTGTCCAACGACCAGGTGGCTCACATCGGGGCCGACGGCATCAACCCACCCTGCACCTTCATGACCTAAAACCAAAGGACCGTCCCAATTCAAAGATTGATGATCGGTATGGCAAACACCCGCAGCTGCCATGCGCACTCTAACTTCAGAACCCAGCGGTGAGCGAACTTGTGTAGATGCAATTTCAAATCCACCCCGACCATTGCCAATGGCGGCGAGGGATGGCACTGACTCTGGCATGGGGCTTTTCATGGGAGCCTTGTTAAGGGATGGATGTTTGCAAGATGGTGACCGATCGAGCAGGCGCCAAGAACGTCTGATTCAAGGAAAAGACTTCTTTGGAAATGACATGGGTGGCTTTTGTAATTGCAGGCCAAACTTCCTGAAAACGTTTCAGATCAATCGAGGTGTCTGATTTGTTTTTGTTAAAAATCACCAGCACACGATTTTTGCCGTGGTATCGCACCATTGCGTAGGTGCCACTGTCTGGCACAAAGTGCATGAGTTTTCCATGATGAATTACTTCTTGTGATTTACGCCAGTTCAGTAAGGCGCGCAGCCACTGCTGATGTTCTTTTTGAACACCAGTTAAACCCTGGCCTGTGAAGGCATTGATGGCATCACCTTCCCAACCACCCGGAAAATCGGCGCGAAAAGCATCAAAGTCATCGTGCTTCTTAGGGCTGGTCATTAAAACTTCAGTGCCGTAGTAAATCTGAGGTGTGCGTTTGGTGGTCAGCACATAAGCAAGCGCCATGCGCGTCAAAGCAGGATCTTCATCCAATGCACTGAACAGACGCGGCGTGTCATGGTTGCCATCGAACAGCACTTGGTCTTGTGGATAGGCCACCAATTGGTCGTTCGCCAATGATTCATACAGTCTTCGAAGTCCTGTATTCCAAGACTCTGGTTCAGACAAAGCTTTCAGCATTTGACCTTGCAACACGAAGTCCATCACGCTGGGTAAATTTGAACGAAAACCATTGGCTTGTGTTTTGCCTCGCGCCCAGTAGGCTTGAACCGATGGATTGTCGGTCCACTCTTCGCCCACAATGCCCAATCGTGGATATTCTTCACGCAAGCGCCTCACCCATTCATTGATGAAGTTTTTGTCTGAATAACCATAGGTGTCGACACGAATTCCCGCTAGGCCTGCGTACTCCACCCACCAGATGGCGTTTTGAATCAAGTAATTGGCAACCCTTGGGTTTCTACCATTCATGTCTGGCATAGAAGGCGCAAACCAACCTTGCGTGAAGCCTTCTCGGTCAAGCGCTGAAGCATAGGGGTCGCTGATGGTGGTGCGCGCATGATTGGTGGGCGTGAACGTATTGCGATTGCTGAGCCAATCTTTAGCAGGTAAATCACGCATCCACCAGTGATGGTCGCCTATGTGATTGGGCACAATGTCTTGTATGAACTTGAGACCTTTTTGCTTGGCTTTCTGAACCATTCGGCGGTAGTCTTCGTTGCTGCCATAGCGCGCGTCAATGCGGTAATTGTCGGTGCTGGCGTACCCATGGTAAGAAAACGCAGGTTGATTGTTTTCAAGCAAAGGAGTGGGCCAGATGGCTGTGTAGCCCATGCCAGCAATGTGATCTAAGTGTTTCTCAATGCCGGCAATATCACCCCCATGACGACCTTGCTTCGATTCACGATTGGCTTTGTCCGCAAAGCCTGCTTGGTTGTCGTTAGAAGGGTCGCCATTGGCAAAGCGGTCGGGCATCAAATTGAGTACAACATCGGCGCTGCTAAAACCCTCACGCTGCGCTGAATCTTTTTCGCGCGCTTGAAGTTCGTAGCGAACGACTGTGGTGTCTTGTCCTTGACGCAGTTTGATGTTCAAAACGCCAGGCTGAGTATTTGCAGAGACTTTAAGCTGCAACCACAAGTAGTTGGGATTGTCCGAGACGTGCGTTCCTACCAAGGTGACACCAGGGTATTGAAGGCTTGGTTTTGAACTGCGAATGTCACGCGCATGAATCATCAATTCAAGCTGCTGTGACTTCATACCAACCCACCAATGAGGCGGCTCTACTCTGTCAATTTGGAGCGTTCCAGTCCAAGCGCTTATGGGCAAGAGGAAAACAATGGCACACAAGGCTACAAAGCGTTTTTTGATGGATGAAGTGGCGGTGCGCACGTGGAAGGTTTTGTTCATTGAATGAAGAAGGTCAATTTAACGCGAATACAACAAAGGGTTTTTAACGCTGCTCGCCAATTCACCAGGCTGAACACCTGGACACCACTGGGCTGCGTCGTTAGCCTGAATGGCGCTGAGAGCAGGTTGCAGTTTCATTTGACTGTCCATGTAGATGATGGTCATGACCGATCTGGGATGGTTTGACACATTGGCACCTGCTTTGTGAAAAGTCCAACCCAAATGGAAACTCACTTCGCCCAAATCAAAGGGACCCGATACAAAATTCAAACCATGGCGCGCCATGTTGGATGTGATCTTCTCTTCGCTCTCATCTGAAATGCCCAAGTCTCTGCCAAATTCGATGGACTGACTTTTTGCATAAAACCCCAGTGGGCCCATGTCGTCGGGTACAGCCTGAAGGGGAATCCAAGCTGTGATGGTGCGATCGCTGCTGAGAGGCCAGTAATACTGATCAGCATGTGCGGGTGTGATGCCACCGCCAGGTTCTTTGTAGAGCGATTGGTCGTGATACAAGCGCACCCCCTCTACTTCCAGCAGCTCAGTTGCGATGCGTGCCAGACGCTTGCCGTTCACAAACTCTTTGACAAGGGATGACTGCTCCCACAAATTCATTACTTGCAAAAATGCCTTGTCGTAAGTGCTGCGCTCTTCAAGGGGCAGGTGTTGGGTGTTGAGTTCAATGGTCAACCGAGTAATTTCTGCGCCGTAATGCGCCAGGGTTTCAGCATCCAAAACATCCTTGAGTTTGATGTAGCCGTCTTCACGAAATTGTTCGATCTGAGTCTGAGTGAGGTGATAAGCAGAATGAAGGTTCATAAATTGTTTGCATTGAAAGTGGGTCAGCGTGTTGAAAAGTATCGTGAAATTCCCACTTGCTTAGTGAGCCGGCATCGACCAGAATTAACTCTAAATTGACGCATATCAAAACAAATTTCAGCCATGAAGGTCATAAAAGAGCGAGTTGTGCATCCTCATGAGTCTTTTCGGTTCATGCACATGAAACTGGACAGTCTCAACGGTGAGCGCCATCGGCATCCGCAAGCCGAGTTAACTTGGGTCTCTCAAGGCGCAGGTTTGCGTTTTGTGGGGGGCAGTGCGGCCCCCTTTGAATCTGGCGATTTGGTGTTGGTCGGACCGGACATTCCCCATCTTTGGATCAGTCACCCTGGCGATGTCGGCAAAGTACATGAGTTCAGCGTGGTTCAATTTCCAACTGACTTGCTTGCATCAGTGTCTGTGCCTGAGTGGAACGCCGTGGGTGAGTTAATGCGCAAAGCCTCATTGGGCTTGGTCATCATTGAACCTATCCGTACACAAGTTCAAAGCTTGATGTTACGAATGCAGTCAGAGCAGGGACTCAGAAGGCTTGC